>Ga0187890_10000179_pt1 | contig 45693 bp, 41 predicted proteins | sample June2016WEW_21_1_FD_133005 | JGI IMG/M metagenome (GOLD analysis project Ga0187890, IMG submission 133005) | Peatland microbial communities from SPRUCE experiment site at the Marcell Experimental Forest, Minnesota, USA - June2016WEW_21_10 | ecosystem: Environmental > Terrestrial > Soil >... | reverse complement strand
GCGTCTCAGTTTTCGAAAGAATTCCGCTTTATCAACTATTTACAAGAACTAATTACAAAACGGAAAACCCTATGTCCTGTAACCAACTAAATTTATTTGACCAAATATCCGGACAGTAGTGTTCATCTGTAATCTAAAAATCGCTTCGATCAGAGCTTCTTGATTTTAGTTTGTGTGAGTCTTTTGGCTCTCGGTAATCTTCTTGCCGGTCCCTTCTTTTTTGATTGCCGCTCATGAATATCATTTTTTTTATCTGCTCTGAAGTTGTCCCCTAAAGATAAAGACGTAACCTTATTCATAATCGTTTCAAATTCCAAAGATGACAGAGGGGTTTTGCCTAGCCGGGTAATGTAAGAAGATATTTCGCGATCGGAAGAAACTACGATAGTGTCTTCCATGGTATGAGCCGCTATCCGTTTTATGACGTCATCGGCTCTTTCGCCGTGGCGGGAATAAATAATATTAATTTTTCCTTCTCTGTCTCTTCCTTCATCCGCACAACCGCTTTCCCCGCCGTCAAAAACCACAGTGATTTTATGCATTCTTTTCTTTTCGTATTCGACAAGTTTAGCTATCAGAGCCCTGCGTCCTTCTTCCAGGCTTCTTCGTTCATAACGACGCAAGGTGTCGGATTGCCGGATTAAGTTATAGCCATCAATTAAAATAAACATGAACTAATACCTTATGTCATTTTCTTATTAATGTCACTTCGACCGAAGGGAGAAGTCTTAATTTATAATGTCTTAAAAGATTCCTCACCCGCCTTTGGCGGGATTCGGAATGACATCTTCTTAATTTTGTCACATAAGCGCCGCCTATTCAATAAAATTATGTTGTTTTTTCTGTTTAGGGGTTTTATCTTGACTTTAGCGTAAATAGTTTGTTAGTTTCTTTTATTGTGGCTGTTAATAAATAATTGGATAAGCTGATTTTATCCGAATAAAATAATATTTATTAAAGGGGACGTTAAAATGGAAATTAAGAAAGTTTGTGTGTTGGGAGCCGGTCTCATGGGCAGCGGAATTGCTCAGGTTTGCGCCCAGGCAGGATATGAAGTAACCATGCGGGATATTGAACAGCGCTTTATTGACGGCGGGATGAATGCGATTAAGAAAAATCTCAGCCGCGATGCGGAAAAAGGCAAAATTACCAAAGAACAGATGCAAGCTGTTCTTGGCCGTATCAAACCCACTCTGGATATGAAGGAAGCGGCAACCGGCGCGGATATTGTTGTCGAAGTTGTTATCGAAGTTATGGCTGTGAAGAAAAAGGTCTATGAGGAGTTGGAAGGAGTGGTTCCCCCGCACTGCCTGTTTTTCACGAACACTTCGGGACTCAGCATCACGGAAATGGCTTCCGTGACGAAACGTCCGGACAAGGTAATCGGCACGCACTTCTTCAATCCTGTTCCCGTCATGAAACTTCTGGAGATAATCTGCTGTTACCAGACTTCCCCGGAAACACTGGAAGTGGCAAAAGCGTGGGGTAAAAAAATCGGCAAGGAAGTTATTGTGGTGAAGGAAGCTCCGGCTTTTGTAGTCAACCGTATACTCTGCCTGATGCTCAACGAAGCTTTCTACGTGCTGGATGAGGGTTTGGCCTCCGCCGAAGATATCGACAAAGGCATGATGCTGGGATGCAATCATCCCATCGGGCCGCTGGCGCTGGCCGATCTGGTAGGTCTTGACACGCTGCTGCATATCATGGAAGATTTATACAAAGAGCTGGGTGAAAAATATCGTCCCGCGCTTATGTTAAGAAAACTTGTCCGTGCCGGTCATTTTGGACGCAAGTCCGGACGCGGCGTATACGATTACAGCAAGAAATAAAAACTGGAGAAAAATTATTTATGAAAACTAGAATTACAGAACTTTTTGGAATAAAGTATCCAATTATTTTATCAGGCATGAGCTGGATTAGCGTTCCGAAAATGGTCGCGGCTGTTTCCAACGCGGGGGGATTGGGAATTTTAGCGACAGGACCTTTCAATGCCGAACAGACACGTGCGGCAATCAAAGAAATCCGTACCCTCACGGATAAACCTTTCGGCGCCAACGCCACGCTGTTATTTCCGGGCGCGTCTGAAAACGCCAGGGTGCTTTTGGAAGAAAAAGTGCCGGTGATTAATTTCTCTCTGGGCAAGGGCGACTGGATTGTGAAACAATCGCATGCCTATGGCGGAAAAGTAATAGCCACAGTAGTCAACGCGCGCCATGCCAAGCGGGCAGAGGATTATGGTTGCGACGGCGTCATCGCCACGGGCCACGAAGCGGCAGCCCACGGTGAGCATGTGACCTCTCTGGTTCTGGTGCCTTCGCTGGTGGACGCGGTGAAGGTTCCTGTGATTGCAACCGGCGGCTTCGGCGATGGGCGCGGCCTGGCGGCGGCGCTGGTACTGGGCGCGGAAGGCATTGCGATGGGCACCCGTTTTATGACAACGAAAGAAAGCCCTCTGCATGATGTCTATAAAAAACTTTCCATGGAAAAAGATGTGGAAGATACTTTATACTCGGATAGATTTGACGGACTTCTCTGCCGTATTATGAAGACGGACGCTGCCGAAAGAGCGATCAGAAAAGGGTTGAATCTCCCTGCGGCTTTCTTCAATGCGCAGGATATCGCCAAACAATTAAAGATGCCTTTTTTCAAACTATTTGTGGGAGTTCTGTTGTCTGGCTGGAAAAATTCCCGGCAGCTGGCCTTTATGGCTAATGGTTTCCACGCGATAAAAACCGCCACGGAAGACGGTGACACGAAAGAAGGCGTGCTCCCCGTGGGACAGGTGATGGGTTTACTTCACGATGAACCTACCGTAGCCCAATTAATGGAAAGAATGGTAGAGGAAGCAAAGAAGCAGCAGCAGAAACTTGACGCTCATTTTGCATAAGAAAACTCGAACGGATCGGAAGGCGCATGTTTCAGGATAAAAAAGTAGTGGTGGTTATGCCGGCTTATAACGCCGAGAAAACCATTGTTAAAACATACAACGAAGTAATGGCTCAGGGCGTCGTTGACTTGGTTATTCTTGTTGACGACGCCAGTCCTGATAATACTGCGAAAGTGGCGGCCAAACTTCCGCTGACTAGAGTCTTTGTGCACGAACGCAATCTGGGTTACGGAGGCAATCAGAAAACATGTTACCGGCTGGCGCTGGAAGAGGGCGCTGATATTGTAATCATGGTGCATCCTGATTATCAGTACACGCCCAGACTGATTCCGGCTATGGCTTCGTTAATCGGCAATGGTCTTTACCATTGTGTTCTCGGTTCCCGCATCCTCGGCGGTTATGCCCTCAAAGGCGGCATGCCTGTCTGGAAATATATCGCCAACCGCTTTTTGACCCTTACTGAAAACGTTTTAATCGGCGCGAAACTTTCCGAATATCACACCGGATACCGCGCTTTTTCCCGCGAGCTTCTGCTGAAATTGCCGCTCACAAATAATTCCGATGATTTTGTATTCGATAATCAGATGCTGGCTCAGATTGTCTGGTTTCGTTATACTATTGCGGAAATAAGCTGTCCTACAAGTTATTTCGCCGAAGCGTCATCCATTAATTTCAAACGAAGCATGGAATATGGTTTCGGCTGTATTCGGACAGCCCTTGCTTTTCGTCTGTCTAAAATGAAATTAATAAATACAACCCTTTTCCCTGTCAGGAGATGAAAACGCAGGTGTTATTATTGATTGGAATTTGGATTAATTAGCGGCAAGTTTCAATGAGGCAATGGTTTTTTGATAATCTTCACTGCCGAAAATAGCGGCTCCGGCAACGATAACATCTGCTCCGGCTCTGGAGATATCGCCGATGTTATTCAGATTCACTCCTCCGTCAACTTCCAGTAAAGGTTGACGCGGTATGCCCTCCAGCATTTTTTTCGCCCGGGCAATTTTAGCTAAAGATGTCCCGATAAATTTTTGCCCGCCAAATCCGGGATTAACGGACATAATCAGTATAAGATCAACATAGCGAGTAATTTCTTCAATTTGCGTCAGAGGAGTTGCCGGATTTAATGAAACTCCCGCTTTCACGCCGAAACTTTTTATCAGTTCAACCGTCCGACTCAGATTGCTTGAAGCTTCCACATGAACAGTAATAACATCAGCTCCCGCCTTGTAAAAAGCTTCAATATACCTATCGGGATTTTCAATCATCAGATGAACATCAAATGGAAGTTTCGTTATTTTTCTAAGATCGGATATTATTGACGGTCCCATGGTGATATTGGGAACAAAATTTCCATCCATTACATCAATATGAATCCAGCCGGCGCCTGCTTTTTCCACGGCGAGAATTTCTTCGCCCAGCTTGCTGCCGTCTGCGGAAAGGATTGAAGGGGCTATTATTTTCATGGTTTATTTTCCCCCTTTGTTTCATTGTTGAGGTAAAATATACTAAAGAACCATCATTGTCAATAAATGCATTTTAAATTTCTTTTACCCCTCATGAATAAAAGGTGCTTGACACTTAGGCAGAAAAATCTAAAAATGCCCTTATGCATATTTTATACAATATTATTTTATTTACCGCCGCGATAATTATCACGCCCTATTATCTGCTGAAAATAATTTTTACCGGCAAATACCGCAAAAGTTTTATACAGAAACTTGGCGGCAGACAGGCGAAAGTGCTGGCCGGATTAAAAGAAGGGCCGCGCGTCTGGATCCACGCTGTTTCGGTTGGCGAAGTGACCGCGGCGGCTCCGATTGCCGCTTGTCTGAAAATGACAAGGCCGGAAGTGGAAATTATCTTTTCCACTTCCACGGAAACGGGCCAGAAAATGGCAAGGAAATTTATAAAAGAAGCTGCCGCATTTATTTATTTCCCTCTGGATATTCTCCCGATTGTGAACAAAGTCATAAAAATGGCCCGTCCGGATGTCTTTGTGCTGGTGGAGACGGAACTTTGGCCTAATTTTCTTCGGGTCTGCAAAACGCACCGGATAACAACATTGATGGTTAACGGCCGTATTTCGCCTCGTTCTTACCGCCGGTACCGGCTGACAAGATTTTTCTGGAGGCGAGTTCTCAATAATTTAGACGCCGCGGGAATGATTTCCGGAATTGATGCTAAAAGGCTTGAAAGAATAGGTATGGATTGCGCAAAAATAAAGGTGCTGGGAAACGCCAAGTATGACGGTCTGGCGGCAATGGTTTCGCCGGCCTTGCAGGAAGAAATTACGCGCCGTTTTAACACGCGCGTAGACGAAAGATTTTTTGTCGCGGGCAGCACGCATGAGGGCGAAGAAAAAATTATCATTCATGTTTATGAAGAAGTTATAAAGCTTTATCCCGATTTTAAACTGATTATTGTGCCGCGGCACATTGAAAGAACCAATGATATTCTTGACCTCTTGAAACAGGCAAATTTTAACGATTTCATAACGCTGACGGATATCAATAAGGGAAGACAAAGAAAAGACGAACGAATCATCATTGTTGATGTGATTGGAGAACTGTTTAAAGTTTATTCCCTGGCTGCAATTGTTTATTGCGGCGGTTCTCTGGTGCCGAAAGGAGGCCAGAACATTCTGGAAGCGGCGGCCTGGGGCAAGATAATTTTTTACGGACCCTCAATGGAAGATTTTAGCCAGGAAAGGACCCTTCTGGAAGAAGCGGGATGCGGTATCACCATAAGAGACGAAGATGAGTTGCTGTGTGGAATTATTCAAATGCTTGCGCGTCCGGAAGAAATGGCAAGCCGGGGAGAAAGAGGCAAGGCGGTTGTCCTGGCCAAAATTGGCGCTTCCGCCGGATACGCCGATATGATAAACAAACATCTCTAGACGGAGGTGTTGTTATGTTGAATAATGTGTCCGGATCGGCTATGATCTGTAATTATCAAGGAGGGAATTTATGCTGAAAAAATATGACTTATTGAGCAGGCAGATCAATCTGCCCGGAGCTTTTATGGCAAGAACCGTTATCGATAGATATCTGAAGAGAACAAACCTGACGCACTACCCGGAACTATCACGTATTATAGGCTGCGAAGCGTTCGTCAAGCATGAAAATCACAACCCGACAGGATCATTCAAGATAAGAGGAGCGCTTAATTTCTTTCATCACATGTCCCGAGAAGAACTGGAAACGGGTATCCTCGTTGCGACCAGAGGTAACCACGGTTTGGCGATGGCCTGGGCGGGACAGTGGTTCCATGTGCCCTGTACGGTTGTTGTACCGGAGGGCAACAATCCTGAAATCAACCGGACGATAGAAAGTTACGGCGCGGAGCTTATTGTCCACGGAGATGATTTCTACGATGCGCAGTCTTACTGCGAAGAACTTGTGGACAGCGCCGGTTATTACTATGTTCAGCAGGGCAACGAACCGGAAATTTTAAACGGTTTGGCCACGATGGGACTGGAGATAATGGAGGACATGCCTCTGACGGATACGATCATTTGTCCCATAGGCGGCGGCGCCGGTTGCGCTTCGATTTTAAAAACAGCCCGGGCGATCAATCCTGATATAGAGATTATCGGCGTGGAAGCGATGAACGCTCCGTCGTTTTATAATTCCTGGAAGAAGGGAGAAATTGTAACTCTGGATGAAGCACATACCGTTGCCGAAGGCCTGGCCGCCAGAAGCGTGTTCCATCTGCCTTATACCATTCTCAAAGACGCCATAAATGATGTTGTGCTCTTGACGGAAGACGAGATACTTGAAGGTATCCGAATGGCGCTGACCACCACGCATAATCTGGCCGAGGGTGCAGGAGCCGTCTCACTGATGGCTGCTTACAAAATAAAAGACCGTTTGGCGGGGAAAAAAGTTGTGATGATCATGTCCGGCGGCAATATTACCGTGGATGCCGTAAAGACCGCGCTTGGATGTTGATGCCAAGTCGCCTTCTTCGACTAACTTTGTTGGCAGCATCGTCGGCTTCCTCAATGTATTAGATACGGAAGTGTATCCCCGAAGGGACAATACAAACTATCAAATCCAATTGAGATCAAATTATGTCGCTTCTAAATCAAAGATGATATCGAGGCGACGAAGTCAACAAAGATAGCGCTTTGATTTAGAAGTGGCTGTCACTCGTCTTTTTTATAATATCCCGCCCACTTTTTATCGATCTGATTTTGGATATCTGCAATCTGCGCATCCGTTAGAATCTTGAATCGTGACTGAGCGCGGAAATATTCGATAACCGGCACCAGCTTGCGTTTTTCAACGAGTTTTTCGGATGCCGCGGTCAGTTTAAACTCACCATTGATTATCTCGTAGAGGTCATAATATCCTGTTTCAACGGCAAGCCGGCCGATCTTTATCCCGTATCGCGGGTCATAACCCCAGCCCGGCGGGCAGGGAATATGGATATGTATGTATTTGGTGCCCGGCAGATTGACGCAATATTTTATTTTGTCGTAGAGGTCCAGCGGATAGGCGGCCGAACAGGCGGCAATATAGCTTAAGTTATGCGCAGCCATGATGGCAGGAACATCCTTCTTTTGCTGTAACTTTCCCTTAAACGGCGTGTTTGCCGTTATGGCGCCGATCGGTGTCGTGCCGGAGCGCTGAACACCGGTGTTCATGTAGCCTTCATTGTCGTAGCAGAAATAGATGAAGTTGTCGCCACGTTCTGCGGCGCCCGATAAAGCCTGCAAGCCGATATCGCTTGTTCCACCGTCACCCGCCCATGCCGCTACGGTGATATGCTCCTTTCCCTGTGTTTTCAGTGTTGCCAGAATTCCGGTGGCGGCAGCGGCTGTTGACGCAAACGTCACATTCAGACAGGGAAGTTTTGTCGAGGCGACAGGAAAAAGCCCCTGAAGCACGGTCAGACAACTGGGAGGCACAACAAGCATTGTGTCTTTGCCAAGGGCTTTGAGGCCGACCCTGTAGGCGATGGCCAAACCGCAGCCGGTGCATGCCCTTGTTCCCGGATGGACAAATTCCTGAGTCGGTAGACTTAAAATGTTTGTTTTAACCTGCATGTAATTCTCCTATAGCTTTAGCCCAATCCACATGGGCTCTTTCGAGACTCTGCTTTTTGTTGCCGCTCTTAAGGCTTGTGTCAAATCATCTGTCCGAATTTCACGGCCGCCTATTCCCAAAATAAAATTCTGGACAAATGGCACGGTTCCTGTGCCTGCAAGATGTTCATAAAGTGCGGACTTCAAATCCGATGCCAGTGCTCCTTCATAGCCGTAGCTCAATGCTTTTTCAAAGACGATTACGCCTTTTTTCCCTTTCAGGGCATTGGCTATAGCAACATCCGGGAAAGGCCTGTAAAAGCGAACGCCCATGATACCAACTTTAATGCCCTCTTTTCTTAAAAGATCAACACATACCCGCAGCTGATAGGTGATCGATCCCAGGCCCACGGCAACATGGTCCGCGTCATCGCAGCGATAAGGTTCAATATAGGGATCACCGCTCCTGCCGAATATCTCGGCAAATCTTTTTTCCGCCTCGGCTGCTGCCGTCAGCGTTGTCCGCAGTTCTTCCTGAAGCAGATATCGAATCTCCATATATCCGTGGGCCAGTTCGCCTTTGACATCGGTCCTGACATCAGGCAGGGTCACTGTATTGAGATTGGCAGGCTCATCGGGGTTCAGGGCATAGTCCGGCCGGAATGGCGGCAGGAATGCATCGACTTTTTCCTGCTCGGGCAGATCAAACGGCATGTAGGTATGAGAAAGGATGTACCCGTCATAGCAGACCATGATGGGTATGCTCACTTTCTCCGCCAGCCAGAAGGCTTTAATAACCGAATCAATGATCTGCTGGTGGTCAGAGCAGTAAATTTGTATCCAGCCGGTATCGCGCTGTGAAATCGAGTCCTGTTGATCGTTCCAGACATTCCACGGGGCGCCCACCGCTCGATTGACAACGCACATTACAATAGGAAGCCTTGCGCCTGATGCCCACTGGACCTGTTCATGCATATAAAGAAGGCCGTTTGCACTGGTTGCCGTAAAAGCCCTTGCGCCTGCCGATGAGGCCGCAATGCATACGGCGAGGGCGGAATGCTCGCTCTCTACGGGAATGTATTCGGCCTTCATCTGTCCCAGTTCAACATATTCGGAAAGTCTTTCCGTAAGCGGGGTCTGAGGGGTGATAGGATAGGCCGCTATTACATTTGCACGGCAAAGTTTGACGCCCAGAGCTGCTGCAACGTTTCCATTTTCTATAATATGCATGGTACTTAATCCTTATCTTTTTTCTTTTCCGTGTCTTCTTCTGAAAATTTAGCTTCGTCCACCATGGTGATGGCCTTGGTCGGGCATTCTTCGGCACAGATACCGCATCCCTTGCAGTATTCCAGGTCGACTTTTGGCGGTATCGTCCTGGAGATAACTATTTCCGGACAGAACAGCCAGCAAATGAAGCAAGCTTCTTTATTCCTCTTGCAGGGGATGCAGAGGCTTTGATCAAGGACAGGCCGCTCCACCCTCCAGGAGCCGGTTCTTCCACCGTCACCCGGCCCGTTTTCGCTATGCGATGTTTTTCTTTTATAATTTCTGGTGCCCATTTTCAACCTCCCGACACAGTTCGTTCAAAGGCAATCCTGGCAGCCAATGAATTCTTATCAGGCTTTCTTGTACGAAATTCCTCTTCAATGCCTTTAATCAGGATATCGATTCCCAGAAGGTTTGTTGCTTTTTCCAGCGACCCGATGATCCCGGTATTAACCATACCGTGAGGAAGGCCTGCTTCAACGGATATTGCTGTAATATCTGCGGTGGCCAGCCTGTAATCTATAAAATGGTAAGATTCAAAAGACTTGGGTGTGTTCAGAACGATAATCCCCCCGGATTTCAGGCCATGGGTGACATCCGCCTCCTTAAGCAACAGGTGGTCGAGAACAACGACGATGTCCGGAGTTTCGATGGGTGATAAATCATAAATTTTTGTCTTTGATATTTTTAGAGACGTCATAACCGGCGCGCCTCTGCGTTCGGTGCCGAAAGTTGGCGCCATGACCACGCCCGCGTAACCGGAGACGAAAGCAGCTCCTGCAACAATCTTTGCTGCCGTTATGGCGCCCTGACCGCCCCGGCCATGCCAGCGTATTTCAATAAAATCCTTATTCATGAATGCATTCCAATCTGTATGTTTATTTATTCTTTTCCTGAAAATGTCCGCTTGCCAGGACACTTTACAAATAAGCTGTTTGAGGCATTATTTGGAAGGCTGGAGCCAGATTCTGACCGTCTTTTACCATGCCAGAGAATTTTACACATACAATAATTCAAATAAAAATATATATTTAAGTTTCCCCGTCTCCCGTTGGCTTACGAAGGATTACATCTTTATACATTTCAATAGCATAAAATCAGCGCAGTGAAAAGAGGTGTTTGCCGGAAAGCAGAGATTCTATTTTCTCAATCAATCCGAAAAGTGTCCGTTTGTCCAGCGCCGACACGGCAATGGCGTCAAAGCGGCGGCAGAGATTTTCGAGCAATTCCTTATCGGTGACGCGGTCGGACTTGTTGAGCACCCTTATCATCGGCTTGTCGTTAATTTCCAATTCTTCCAGAATTTTTTCCACGGCGGAAATCTGATCTTCAAACTGGCTGTTGCTTAAGTCAATCACATGCAGAAGGATGTCGGCATCAAGCAGTTCGTCCAGTGTCGCCCGGAAAGCAGTGAATAATTCATCCGGCAGGTTGCGGATAAAGCCTACCGTGTCGGTTATAATGGCTTCCGTGTCCTTCGGAAAGCGCAGCCTCGCGCTTTTTGTATCCAGCGTGGCAAAGAGTTTATCTTCAACTAAAACCGAGCTCCCGGTCAGGGTGTTGAGAAGCGTGGATTTGCCGGCATTGGTGTAGCCGACTATGGAAATAATGGGCAGTCCCGTTTTTTCTCTTCTGCCATAGCGCTGCTGACGCGATTTTGTTATCGCTTTTAAATCTTTTTCCAGCCGATGAATGCGTTCGCGGATACGGCGGCGGTCAATTTCCAGTTTTGTCTCGCCGGGGCCGGTGCCGCCGATTCCGCCAGCCAGACGGGAAAAGGAAGTGTCCAGATGCGACAGGCGCGGCAGCAGATATTTCAGTTGGGCCAGTTCCACCTGGATTTTTCCTTCGCGGCTGTGGGCTCGCCGGGCAAAAATGTCCAGAATAACCTGAGTGCGGTCAATAATCTTCAGACCGGTGAAATCACTGATTGAGCGCGCCTGCGCCGGCGTAAGTTCGTGATCGAAGATAAGCATGTTGGCGCCGATTTGCGAAGCCCGCAGGTCGATGGAGGATAACTTGCCCCTGCCAACCATGAATTTGGGATCGGGCTGCTGTCGGTACTGCACAATGGCATCAAAAACTTCTACGCCGCAGGTGCGGGCCAGTTGTGCCAGTTCCGCAAGTGATGTTTGGGCTCCGGCCAGAGGGTTTTTATCCACGCGCAAAAGAATAGCCTTATCCGTTGCCTCCATTTTGCGCGCTTTTTGCTTTTTGGCGAATTCATCCTCCAGCGCCGCTATGAACGAAAGAAAATTTATTTTGATCTGATGCGGCTCTTCAGGCTTCATCATTAGCCAGTAATTTCCCGCCGGATTTTCCGGAACGAGGTGCGCCCAGTGCAATGCCCCGGGAGAGCCGTCCTCATGCGCTTCCAGCGCGCCTATGAGATCGAGCCGCAGGTGGGATAAATCGGTTAAATCTTCATCGGAGAGTTCTTCTCTGTTTAAATGTGTATGAATAAGCCGCAATCCTTTAAAACGCAGCGAAGAAGACCGGAACCCTTCGAGATTTGGTATTAAAATTCCTTTGTGGTCGCCGATTATGACAGTGGTGATTTCTCCTTTGCGGCTGATAAGCAGGCCGATTTGCCGGTTAATATCGCGCGAGAGAAAGGATAGCTGCCGGGCAAGATCATGACTGATGATAGTTTCCGGCGGGATACCTTTGTGGCCCAGGCGTTCTATTTGTTTGATTTGCGCGGCGCGCAATCCTGTCGTATTTCCAGAAATTTTGTTGATAGTGTGCTTCCTTATTTCAATATCTTACCATTTTTTTACCGTGCTGACTTTATCTCCTTGAGTTACATAGTGACACCTCCGCCAGCGGAGGATACGCTCAAGTGCAGCAACGCATAGTCAATCTGATTTTATTTAGCACATTCTGCCGCGATTAGTCAAAAGGCATAAAAAACCCCGGGAGGTTACCCGCCCTCCCGGGGTTTTAGTTTAAAGGTTACACAAAAACTCTCTTAGAAGTTGAGAGTAAGTTTGTTGATGAGGATGAAATCATCCGTAACTTTGGCGCCGCCAGCGAAACCAGTATCCACACCCTTGAAATAATCGCCGGCGAAGAAATAACCCGCGCCCAGCATATAGGACAGGTTATTGGTGATTTTGTAAGTACCGGTAACATCAATTTCTGTACCATAGGTTTTGCCGGGAATCGTACCGATCGGAATTCCGGTAGAAGAGTATTCAACTCCGTTCTGATCAGCCTGCGCGTAAGAAACTGACGCCATGATATCCAACTGAGGAGTGGGTTTTACACCACCTCTTAACTGGCCGAACCATGCGTTCATCATTTCGTTGTCAAGCACGCTGCCGCTGTGACCGGCAATACCGCCTACCCAGTAGCCCAGGGTTTGAGTGTTGAACATGATCAAGCAGGGATTATAATCCAAACCGCCGCTAAGTGGAGCAACTCCGCCTTCGAGTTTGTTTCCTATGTCATTGGGATTTTGGCCCTGGACGTATGCAACAGAACCGCCGGCATAGAACATGCCGAAGTTCGCTGTGGCATCAACCCATGCGTTAAGATGGTTTACATTAATGGTAGTACTGCTGCCTTCAAATTTCGCCGCATCACCAGTGAACCACAGAAGTTCCGCCTGGATAGCAACAGGACCAACCTTGACCTTAGCATAAGGATCTAACAAGTATATGTTTTGCAGGTAAGGGGCTCCAAATGCAGAAAGAGAGCCACCTAACTCACCCCTATTGGTCGCGTCACGGTTCCAGAGGAAGAGAAGACCGGCTTCGCCGCCCTTGAAGTTATAAATGCCGCCTATCCGGTAAGAGTCTGCGTCTCTGTCTGTTCTGGTTCCATTGATATAGTTAAGAAAGGAGTAGGAGTTAGCGGTGATAGCGCTGTAGCTGTTGTCTGTTTCCTTGGCATAATCAAGCACACCAACAAAAGGTCCGGACTGCATCATATACAGGATCTGGCCTGCGGGAACTCCAGAGCCTCTGTCTCCCCACGCTGTTCCCCATACGTAATCCTCCTGGTAACCAACCTTGAAGAGACCGATGGGTGAAGTGTACTCAATATAGCCCAGTCTGAAGGCGATGTTTTCGGTTTCCGCTCTTGTTCCTATAGACTCGTCAAACGCATAGGTCTGATTCACTGCCCAGGTATTGGCCCTTGCGCCGCCCCAGATTCTTTCCATCGCGTCAAACTGAGTTACCAGTTTCAAGCATGGAGATACGACAAAATCCGTACCTACGCGCAGTCTCTGGTAAAAGAACGCTGTGCTGGGATTCAGTGATCCGGTTCTCCCTTGAAAGTTCTGGAAACCATCATCTACTGCAATTTTATTTAAATACAATCCGCCGATATAATATTCGGCGCCAACTTTAACGTCAACCGCGAAGGCTGACACACTAAAGGCCATAACCAGCCCCAGTGACAACAAAACTAACCAAAATTTCTTCATTCTTTCCTCCTTAAATAAAAGAGAGTCAATAACTTCCGCCTAAAGAAAACGGGCATTTTCTAAAAGCGACTTCTGCCACTTCCAAGCCTATTTTGCGGTTTACAGAGATTTCCATAAACCTCGGGTCAAAATACGCCGTGTTAAAAATAACACCGGATAAAAGGTTTTGTCAAGATAAATTTACGGGAGAAAAGGATTTAAAATAACTAAAAATTACTCACCGGAGCCGCTGCGGTTTAACGGCACTTTAAATACAGGAAATAGAAATAAAATATATTCGTAAATATCGGATTTTTTTTAAAAATAAGATTTGCCGTGTTTATTGCCGGTAACGTGAAATCGGGTAATATATAACTGTCTGGTCAGGACAGGAAAACAAGACGCACAAGATTTTCAAATATTTCTTGACATCAGGGTAATCTTAAGGTAGGGGAAACGCAAGGCAGATATGACTTGCGGTCAAGTTATGACTTCTATTCAAAAATATATGTATTATCAACAGTTAGGGAATTTGTTTTGCCGTTATCAAGGCGATGTAAAACGTTTAAATCAAAAAAATAGGGAGGAATAAATTATCATGGCGGATGCAGGAAAAGTTAAATTAAAGGATATCTATCCGATTCCGGAAAAAGCGAAAAAGAAAGCTTGGGTTTCCGGTAGAGCAGCATATGACACAATGTGGAAGAAATCAGTTGAAGAGCCTGAGAAATTCTGGGCTGAAGTTGCCGAGCAGCAGGTTACCTGGTTCAAGAAGTGGGACAAGGTAATGGACTATAATTTTGATATTAAGAAAGGTCCCATTTTTGTAAAGTTTTTTGAAGGCGGTAAACTCAACGTTTCTTACAACTGTCTGGACAGGCACCTCGAGAAACGCGGCAATCAGGTTGCGATTCAGTGGGAAGGCAATGAGCCGGGTGAAGAGAAGGGATTGACCTATAAGATGTTGCATGAAGAGGTCTGCAAGTTCGCCAATGTTCTGAAGGCCAATGGCGTAAAGAAGGGCGACCGCGTTTGTCTTTATATGCCGATGGTTCCGGAACTCGCAATTGCCGCTTTGGCCTGCTCACGTATCGGCGCAGTTCATTGCATCGTTTTCGGCGGATTCAGCGCCGACGCGCTGAGAGACAGAATTGTCAACGGCGAAGCCAAGGTACTGGTTGTCTGCGACGGAACGTTCCGCGGCAACAAAGCTGTTCCCGCAAAAACAATAGCTGATGAAGCATTGACACAGTCGCCGTCCGTAAAGGCCGTTATTGTTGTCCAGCGAGTCGGTGATAAGATTAAGTGTGAAATGACTGCCGGCCGCGACAAGTGGTGGCACGAAGAAATGGCCAAAGCTGACGCCAAATGCGAACCGGAATGGATGGATGCTGAAGATCCTCTGTTCATCCTTTATACTTCCGGTTCCACCGGACAACCCAAGGGCGTTATGCACACCACGGGCGGTTATCTGGTTTATGGTTCTTACACTCAAAAGATGATTTTCGATTATCACGACGGTGACATTTACTGGTGCACAGCCGACCTAGGCTGGGTCACGGGTCACACCTATATTCTTTACGGGCCTCTTTGCAACGGCGCAACTTCCGTTATGTTTGAAGGCGTTCCCAACTATCCGACCTACAGCCGTTTCTGGCAGGTCGTGGAAAAATACAAGGTCAACATTTTCTACACCGCTCCGACGGCCATCCGCGCGATTGCCAAAGAAGGCGACGATTTCGTGAAGAAATGCGACATCTCCAGTCTGCAGACTCTGGGCACAGTCGGCGAGCCGATCAACCCCGAAGCCTGGAACTGGTATTATAATGTTATCGGCCGCGGCGAATGCCCCATTGTGGACACCTGGTGGCAGACGGAAACAGGCGGAATTCTGATTACTCCGCTGCCCGGCGCGATTGAAATCAAACCCGGTATGGCCACACTGCCGTTCTTTGGTGTGCAGCCTGTGCTGGTGGATGATGAAGGAAAAGAATTCACCAACACCGAAGCAAGCGGCGCTCTTTGCATCAAGGTGCCATGGCCCGGAATTATGAGAGGCGTTTACGGCGATCCCAAGAGATTCCAGGAAACCTACTTTGAGCAGTTCCCCGGCTACTATGTAACAGGTGACGGTTGCCGCCGTGATAAAGACGGTTATTATCAGATCACAGGCCGTATTGATGATGTTATCAATGTTTCCGGTCACCGCATGGGTACCGCCGAAGTTGAAAGCGCGCTTGTCGCGCATAAGGCTGTCGCGGAAGCCGCGGTTGTCGGCATGCCGCATGACATCAAAGGCCAGGGCATTTACGCTTACGTTACCCTGAAGACAGGTGTGGAGAAGACTGATGCGTTGAAGAAAGAACTTATCGCTCATGTCCGCACGATAATCGGACCTATCGCGACACCGGATAAGATTCAATGGGCGGATGGTCTTCCCAAAACACGCAGCGGCAAGATCATGAGAAGAATTTTGAAGAAAGTGGCCGCCAATGACATTGGCAACCTGGGTGACACCAGCACGCTGGCAGATCCTTCTGTAGTTGACGATATCGTCAAAAACAGGCTGTAAAATCAAGGTCCGATTCTCTTTAAAGAGAAGGGAATCGGACCTTTTTTGTAAAAATAGAGAAAAAATAAAAATGCGTGTTTTTCTCCCGAAGAATTACATGCAGAAGAAGGAGGTTGGACAAAGTGAATATTATCGCATGCGTAAAACAGGTGCCGGATACGGAAGCCCAGATCAAAGTAAAAGCTGACGGATCAGGAATCGAAGATGGCCAGATTAAGTGGGTCATGAATCCTTATGACGAATACGGTGTGGAAGAGGCTCTGAAGCTGAAAGAAAAAAACGGCGGAGACGTGACGATAATCTCCCTGGGACCGGCGCGAGCAATGGAAACAATCAGAACCGCTCTGGCCATGGGCGCGGATAAGGGCATTCATATCAGTGATCCCGCTCTGGATAATGCCGATGCTTTTGTTACGGCATCAGCTCTGGCCGCTGCTATTAAAGGCCTTCCCCATGACATTATCTTCTGTGGACAGCGCGCCATCGATGATGACTCCGGTCAGGTCGGAGCAATGCTGGCCGAAGCTCTCGGGTTGCCTCAGTTGACTCTGGTCACTAAATTGGATTTTGCCGGATCTTCCGTAAAAGTAATCCGGCCGATTGAAGGAGCACAACTCTCGATAGAAACCAGCTTACCCTGCGTGGTAACGGCGCAGAAAGGTCTTAACGAACCCCGCTACGCATCGCTTCCCGGTATTATGAAAGCCAAGAAGAAACCGGTGGACGTGAAAAACGCGGCGGCTTTGGGAATCGCAACAGATGTGAAAGCCAAAGTAGCCAAAGTTATTCCGCCCCCAGCCCGAGCAGCCGGCAAGATAATTTGCGGTGATGATGCAGCGCAGAAGGCGGCGGAATTGGCCCGGTGTCTCAGGGAAGAAGCTAAAGTTATTTAATTTAAAAGCGGAGGATTGAAAAATGGCAAAAGGAGTATTTGTAATTGCAGAACAAAGAGACGGCGCCCTGCGTAAAGTAAGTTTTGAGCTTGCTTCCGCGGCCAGAAAACTGGCTGATCAGTCGGGAGATGAAGTTTGCGCTATTCTGCTTGGTTCAGGTATAGAAGGTTTGGCTGCCGAACTGGCTAAGTTCGGTGTGGATAAAGTTTTTGTCGGCGACAACGCCGCTTTGGAACCCTATGTTACCGAAGCGCACGCTCAGGTCACCGCCAAGATATTAAAAGATAACGACGCGGCTATCGCACTGTTTGGCGCCTCCGTTCAGGGCAAGGATCTTTCCGCCCGCGTGGCTGCCAAGCTGGCCGGTGGTCTGGCCACGGATTGCACGGATGTAAAGATTGACGGCGGCAAATTGGTTTGCACCCGTCCGATGTATGCCGGCAAGTGCTTCGGCGAAGTGGCATTCAATACCACTCCGGCGATGGCATCCCTTCGTCCCAACGTATTCGCGGCTGTGGAAAATGCCAAAGCCGGCGCTGTGACAAAAGTGGATGTGGCTGTTGATGCTCCCAAGAGCAAGGTTCTGGAAGTTCAGAAAGACACCAGCGGCAAAGTCGACTTGACTGAAGCCAACATCATCGTATCCGGTGGACGCGGCATGAAAGGTCCGGATGAATACAAGATTCTGGAAGAGTTGGCTGACGTGCTTAAAGGTACGGTCGGTGCATCCCGCGCGGCTGTTGATGCTGGCTGGAGACCGCAGAAAGATCAGGTTGGACAGACAGGAAAGGTTGTTTCTCCCAATCTGTACATAGCCTGCGGAATTTCCGGAGCGATTCAGCATCTGGCGGGCATGAGCTCATCCAAGTGCATCGTGGCTATTAATAAAGATGCGGAAGCTCCCATCTTTACCAAAGCCGATTTCGGTGTAGTGGATGATCTTTTCAAGGTTGTTCCCGAATTGACCAGCGCCTGCAAGAAATTGATGGCCTAAGATATTGCAAGGAAGACGGTTTCCGGTAACGGCCGGCTTGTCGGCTGTTACCGGAAATTAGAAATAAGCAGAATTAATTAGTGGTTAAAATTTTTAGAATATTTGATATTCAAAGTAACAAACGCAGACTTGGGGGCAAAATTAATTAAGTCATATCACCCTCAATATTCGGAGGATAAATGGAACAGACAATCCCAATAGGAATAGGAAATGAAGGCCGCGAAGTTTTCTGGAACGCTCAAGGTTTTGAGCCGTTTCTCTTTCTTTTGACTGCTGTGGCAGTGGCAATATTTGCTTACGGTGTTTACCGACGATGGACCCTGTGGAAAGCGATGGGCAAGGAAGAAATCCGCTGGGACGACCTTCCGGCAAGGATAAAATCACTCATTTTAAACGGATTTTTGCAAATAAAAACATGGAGAGACGCTTATCCAGGCATTATGCACGGCCTTATATTTTTTGGTTTCTTTGTTTTAATTTTCGGAGCCGCTTTCGACGCCGGCGAATTTCACATAACCGAGCCTTTGTTTGGCTGGTCGTTTAATCGCGGCGCCTTTTATCTGGTTTTTGCCTGCATGATGCAAACTTTTGGTCTTTGTGTGCTGATCGGTGTACTGCTTGCTTTTTTCCGCCGCTATGTTCTTAAGCCTGACCGTCTTGGCTATAAAGGTAAGTCAGATAATACGGCTGATGATGCTATCGCATTGCTCCTCATTCTGGGCATCGTTGTTACAGGGTTTCTCATCAGCGCCTTGAGAATCCATGTAACTTATCAGGAAACTCCATGGGAATGGGTCAGGTTTGTCAGTTGGGGCATTGCCACCTATGTACTTGCCGGCATGGATGTTGAAACCGCAAAAACTTTGCATAAGATCACCTGGTGGACGCATACTTTCATTGCTTTGGGTTTTATCGCTTACATTCCCTATTCACGGCTCCTGCACATTATTACGACTACAGCCAATCATTTCTTTATTTCTCTGAAACCGGCCGGCTATGTTGAGCCGATTCGTGATATTGAAAATCAGGAATCCTTCGGTGTGTCCAAACTTGAAGAATTTACCTGGAAACAGATTTTTGATGCCGACGCCTGTACGAAGTGCGGACGTTGTCAGGACGGATGCCCGGCTTATCTTACCGGCAAGCATTTATCCCCAAAGAAATTAGTTCAGGATATTAAGACGTTTTGGCTGGAAAAAGCTCCACTTGCGGCTGCCAAAGCCGTCGCTCCCGCAGTCGAAGGTGCTGAAGGTGCCGAGGCACAGGCTCCTGCTGAGGCTGCTGAAGGCGCTGCACCGGAAAAAGCTCTCGTTGGTGAAGTCATTAGTATGCATGAACTTTGGGATTGTACCAATTGTATGTATTGTATGGAAAACTGCTCGGCTTCCATTGAACATGTTCAGAAAATTATCGATATGCGCCGCTATAAGGTTTTGACCGAAGCGGATTTTGCTCCGGAACTTCAGTTAACTTACCGCAATATGGAAAACAACTCCAACCCATGGGGCATCGGAGCTCATCTGCGCGCCGACTGGGCAAAGGAACTTGGCGTGAAAACTTTGGCTGAAGATCCCAACGTGGAATATCTTTTCTATGTAGGATGCTCCGGTTCTTTTGATGACCGCGGCAAAAAAATATCCGTTGCCTTTGCCAAGATTCTGCAGGCGGCCGGAGTAAGCTTCGGTATTCTGGGAAATGAAGAAAGCTGCTGCGGCGATTCGGCTATGCGCGGCGGTAACGATTATCTGTTCCAGTCGCAGGCACAGGCCAATATCGAAGTAATGAACGGCTATGGCGTGAAAAAGATTATAGCCATTTGTCCGCACGGTTATAACTGCATTAAGAAAGATTACCCCAACTTTGGCGGTAACTATGAAGTTTACCATCATACTGAAATTATCGCTGATTTAATCGCTAAAGGTAAGATTAAATTCAACAAGCAGCTTGATGGAACATTCACCTATCATGATTCCTGCTTCCTCGGCCGTTATAACAACATTTACGCTCAGCCGCGCAGTATTTTGAACGCTATTCCCGGCGTGCAGCTTGCCGAAATGGAAAGAAATCTGTCTAAGAGCTTCTGTTGCGGCGCCGGCGGAGCCAGAATGTGGATGGAAGAAGAGGGAGAGCGCATCAACAACGCGCGCACTGATCAGGCTATCGCAACCAATGCCGGTACGATCGCTGTCGGCTGTCCATTCTGTCTGACTATGCTCTCAGACGGAATCAAAGACAAACAGCAGTCGGAAAAGATGGTCGCATTGGATATTTCCGAAATAGTTCTTAAGGCTATGGGAATGGAAGAAACAAAAGCTCCCGTTGATACTTGCGCGACTTAAGTAATTATTAACAAAATAAATTTATTTATCAAAGCCCGTTCTTAATCAAGAACGGGCTTTTTTTTATAAAAAATTAAAAATGTGTTTTAATTTAGCCGATATCGGAGTATAATACACGCATTTCCAAAAATTATAAAAGGAGGAGCATCGAACAATGGCAGCAAGTATAAGTTATGAGAGCAAACCCTGGTTAAAATCCTACGAAAAAGGCGTTCCGGAAAACATCACATACGAAGAACTGACCATGCCTGACTATCTTGAAAAAGCGGCAAAGGATTTTCCCAATGACACAGCTATGATATTTGTTGGATACAAGATGACATACCGACAATTCAAGGATCAGGTTGACCGTTTTGCGACCTGCCTTACGGATTTCGGTATCAAAAAAGGGGATGCCGTGTCGATTCTTCTTCCCAACTCTATTCCGTGCGTTGTCGCATACTATGCCATTTTGAAAATAGGCGGCATCGTCGTTATGAATAATCCCCTTTATTCTGATCCGGAATTGGAACATCAGTTCAATGATTCCGATTCCAAAGTCCTCATTACTCTTGATGCCCTCGGCAATCGTATGATAAATTTGCGGCCGAAGACAAAGATCAAGCAGATCGTTTACATGGGAATTGGCGATTTCCTTAATCCGATCACAAGGTTTCTCGGAAAGAAGTTGAAGAAATTTCCCTTCGCCGATGTGAAGGCCGCCCCCGACGTCTATCGCTGGATGGATTGCATCTCCAAATATCAGCCCAATCCGCCGAAAGTAAAACTCACATTAGACGATATTGCCATGTATCAGTATACCGGCGGAACAACCGGCGTATCCAAGGGTGTTATTCTAACCCATGCCAATCTCAGCAAGCAGGTACAGCAAATTGCCGCCTGGTTTCCGACCTTTGAAAGAGGGCATGAAACCATGCTGGGCGCTCTGCCCTATTTCCATGTATTCGGACTTTCCTGTAGCATGAACCTGACCGTTTACGATGGGTGGAATCAGATTCTGCTTCCCAAACCACAACCGCAACCACTGCTGGAAGCTATTCGGAAATACAAACCAACTTTTACGCCCATGGTTCCAACGATGTACATTGGCATGCTCAATCATCCCGATCTGGCCAAAACGGACATGAGCTGTATCAAAGGAGCTTTTTCCGGAAGCGCACCGCTTCCCGTGGAGGTCATTCATGAATTCCAGAAACTCACAGGGACGTTTATCTCCGAAGGTTTCGGTATGACGGAGACATGTCCGGTTACTCATACCAATCCTTTCAATGGGAAGCAGAAGGTTGGCAGCATTGGCCTTCCCCTTTCCGATACCCTGGCTCGAATCGTTGATCTTGATGACGGTGTGACGGACATGCCCATTGGCAAACCGGGAGAACTGATCGTCAAGGGGCCACAGGTTATGAAGGGCTATAAAGGAATGCCTGAAGAAACAGCCAATGTTCTGAAGGATGGCTGGATGTACACGGGAGACATCGCGACAATGGATGAAGACGGATATTTTTATATTGTTGACCGTAAGAAAGATATGATTATCTCCGGTGGCTATAATGTCTATCCTCGTGATATTGATGAAGTCTATTACGGCAATCCCAAAGTGGAAGAGGCCTGCTCCATCGGCGTTCCCGATAAGACACGTGGAGAGAATGTAAAACTCTTTATCGTTCTAAAACAAGGGCAGACGGCTACGGCCGAGGAAATGATTGAATATGGAAAGGCTCATCTGGCCGCTTACAAGCTGCCGTCGGAAGTTGAGTTCCGCACAGAACTACCCAAGACCACCGTGGGGAAAATACTGCGCAAGGAATTGCGGGCGGAAGAATTAAAGAAAAGAAAAGCTAAATAAACAGTAAATATCAAAAAGGCGCGTTGAAGCGTCTCCATATTTTTTTGAAGAAAGAAGGAATCAAATGGAGTACAAAAATATTCTCTTTAATGTTGAAGAAGAAATTGCAACCATAACTTTTAACAGGCCTAAAGTTTTAAACGCCATGAATTCCGAAATATTGACGGAAATTCTCGATGCTGCGACAATCTGTGAAAAAGATGATAATATCAAGGTGCTGATTTTAACCGGCGCCGGAGATAAGGCTTTCGTCGCCGGAGCCGACATTTCGCAAATGCAAAACAGCACAACGATTGAAAGCCAGCAAATGATGGAATTGGGGCACCGTACTTTAAGGCTCATCGAAACTATGCCTAAGCCGTCCATTGCCGCCATTAATGGTTTTGCTCTCGGTGGCGGCACGGAAATTACACTGGCCTGCGATATCAGGTTCGCATCGGAGAAGGCAGTTTTCGGCCAGCCGGAAATTTTAATCGGCATCATTCCCGGATGGGGCGGCACGCAGCGTCTTCCGCGTCTTGTAGGAATGGGAATAGCCAAGGAAATGATTCTGGGCGGCATTCAGATTAATGCCCAACGAGCCTATGAAATAGGCCTCGTCAATAGAGTATTTCCTCCGGAAAATCTTTTGGATGAAACCAGAAAATTTGCCTTGAAACTAGCCAAGCTTCCTCCTTTCGCCCTGAAGATGGCCAAAAATGCTATGAATTATGGCTTTGACTTGCCACTGGATAATGCCAATAAGCTGGAAGTAAGCTGTATCGCGCAATGTTTCAGCACGCAGGACCAGAAAGAAGGAATGAAAGCATTTCTAGAAAAGAGAAAACCGATATTTACAGGAAAATAAAAAGTTTTACGTTCTATGTTCAACGTTAAAAGATATTTCTTTACGTTGAACATAGAACTTTTTTATAATCAATTCCCGGTGGAAACTAATTCTATTAGTGACGGATCATACTCTTCGGGTTTCTCATACCCCAGAAGATTCAAGAGAGTCGCCGCAATATTGGACAGGCCTTTTTCTTTCATATCCGCCATCCGGTATTCCCCCTGATACAGGGGATCATAGATTATAAAAGGGACCGGATTCAGGGAATGCGCGGTCTTTACTGATTTTACGCCTTTTTTATCTATCGTGAACATCTCATCCGCGTTGCCATGGTCGGCTGTGATAACGGCAATGCCTTCTGTTTCCTTTATGACAGCGAGCAGCTCTCCAACGCACTGATCCACTGTCTGCACCGCAATAATAGTTGCATCCATCATACCTGTATGTCCAACCATGTCGCCGTTCGGGAAATTCGTCCTGCCGAATTTGTAATTGCCGCTTTTGAGCAGTTCTATAACCGCTTCCGTTATCTCTTTTGCTTTCATCTGAGGAGCCTTATCAAACTCAATCCTGTCGGAAGGTATTTCCACATATTTCTCCAGTGATTCATTAATATAACCGGAACGGTTGCCGTTCCAGAAATACGTAACATGGCCGAACTTCTGAGTTTCGGATACGGCAAAGGTTTTTACCTTTGCCGCGCAGAGATATTCACTGATAGTACGATCGATTGCCGGAGGCTGCACAAGAAAATGGGGGGGAATATGAGCATCTCCATCATACTCCATCATTCCCGCATAAAATATATCCGGAAGAGGTCCTCTGGCGAATTCGGTAAAGTCCTTCTCGGTGAATGCCCTTGATATTTCGATGGCGCGATCACCCCGGAAGTTGAAAAGGATCACAGCATCGCCATCATGGATAGTGCCGTTGGGCTTCCCCGAACTATCAGCTATGACAAAAGCGGGTAGATACTGATCTGTTGCTTTCGGATCTTCTTTGTAAAACGTTCTCACTGCATCGGAAGCGGATTGAAACTTCCTGCCCTTCCCCAGGACATGGGCATCCCATCCTCTCTTAACTATATTCCAGTCGGAATTGTATCTGTCCATGGTTACCTTCATGCGCCCGCCTCCTGAGGCAATAGCGAAATCAAGACCTCTTTCCTCGGAGATTTTTTTCAGTTTTTTCTCCGTTGGAATAATATAATCAAGTGCCGTTCTCTCTCCCACATCTCTTCCGTCAAGAAGGGCATGAATCCTGACCCTGTTGAAATTCAGCTCGGCACACTTATCGATCATTATAAATAACTGATCAATATGAGAATGGACATTTCCGTCTGAAAGCAATCCTATGAAGTGTATAGTTCCTCCGTTTTGGGCACGCTTTACTATGTGGCCCCAGACTTCGGATTGAAAAATCCTTCCCGTTTTGAGCGCCGCATTTATAAGACGGGCGCCCTGATCAAAGACCCTGCCGGCGCCGATGGCATTATGCCCGACCTCACTGTTTCCCATATCGTCATCTGACGGCAGTCCGACTGCCTTACCGTGAGCCTTCAGTTGCGTGTATAGATCAGATTTGAATAATTTATTAAGGTTGGGTGTATCGGCCATGTAGACGGCATTTGTTTCATCAGCCTTTCCTATGCCTATACCGTCCATGATAATCAACAACAGGGGACCCTTCCTGCCGTTAAAAGATTTTAATTTATCGAGATTTAATGACATTTATATGCTCCTTGATTATTAATTCCGACTGAAATTTTTCATAAACTTTTTTATAGATCAAAGTACATACTTGGTCAAGAAAAGAGATATCACAACAAATACTGTTGAAAAACGCTCATCTGCTGCGTTGTATTATAAGTGCTGTGTTTTTTATAAAATCATTGGAAAATATTACGATATGTCAGATATATAAAATAAATAAACCTGCCGGTAAAATCGGATAAAAAAAGGGCGGATAGAATCCACCCTTTTTCTCTGGTTTAAATAAAAATTAAACGTTTTCCAATATCATGGACATGCCCTGTCCGCCGCCGATGCAAAGCGAAGCAAGACCGCGCTTTAAATTCTTCTTTTTCATCTGCATGGCCAGCGTGTAGGTAATGCGGGCGCCGGAACAACCGACGGGATGACCCAGAGAAACCGCGCCGCCGTTGAGATTGCATTTTTCAATATCAACTTCCAGTTCTTTCATGCAGGCCAGCGCCTGTGCGGCAAAGGCTTCATTGAGTTCAAAAAGATCAATATCCTTTGCCGTCAGATTAAGTTTCTTGAAAAGTTTGCGTGTTGATGGAATAGGCCCGAGGCCCATATAAGCCGGATCAACTCCACCACTGGCATAACCCTTAATTTTGGCCAGTGGCTCAAGTTTAAGTTCTTTAGCTTTTTCAGCGCTCATTACAATCACAGCTGCGGCCCCATCGTTTATGCCGGAAGCGTTGCCCGCAGTTACCGTACCGTCCTTTTTGAAAACAGTTGCCAGCTTGCTCATTTTTTCCAGCGATGTATCCATAGGGCGTTCATCTACATTAAATACTTTGGGATCGCCTTTCTTCTGAGGAATAAAAACAGAAACAATTTCATCAGCGACCGCGCCGGAAGCAATGGCCGCCCGCGCTCTTTGATGGCTTCTCAGTGAAAATTCATCCTGTTGCTGGCGGGAAATTTTGTAGAGAGCAGCGATATTTTCCGCTGTTACACCCATATGATAGCCATTGAATATTTCGTAGAGGCCGTCATAAACCATTAAATCGGTAATCTGGGAAAAAGGCATACTCATACGATATCCCCAGCGTGCTTGCGGAATAATAAAGGGGGCGTTGCTCATGTTTTCCATGCCGCCTGCGACAATAATTTCGGCATTGCCAGCCTCAATGGCCTGCGCCGCCAATGCGATAGCTTTCATTCCTGATGCGCATATTTTATTGACGGTAAAAGCGTTGGTCTCTTCAGGAAGTCCGGCATAAATAGAAGCCTGCCTCGCGACATTCTGCCCTTGTCCACCTTGTAAAACATTGCCCATAATTACTTCATCCACGTAAACAGGTTTTAGGGATTCATTATAATCATAATATTTTTTGTTTATTTCCGTCATTTCAAAACTGCCCAGGGCGTCGGGCCGGCAGCTTCTGGAAAACTCATCAATTGAAGGCCTGATTCCGGCACGTTTGAGAGCTTCTTTGATAACCAAGGCTCCGAGATCAACTGTCCTTATGCCTTTTAACGATCCGCCGAATTCGCCTACTGCTGTTCGGGCCCCGCTTACAATTACAACTTCTTTCATGTTTAACTCCTTTCCAATATCAAAATATTTTTAAAGCCCATTTTCTTACGCTGGCAAGAACGGGCATTCCTTATTGGAGAATCCGATTGCCTTTAAATTAACAGTTAAATGATCTCCGTGAAATCTTAAGTTTATTTAGCATAGTTTTTGATAAAATGCATCAGGCAGGTTTGCGGGCTATAAGCCACATATTGTCATTGGTGGGGAACCGATCTTTGATGTTAAACCGAACAATCTTAAAGCCTGTGTCTTCGATGATTCTCTTAAGTGTTTTTGGCGTCCAGTAATTGACATGGTCGGGATAACGGAATCCGCACCATTTCCTCCCCATAACCATGCGGTTTAAACAACCGTAATTAGGCACTTTAATAATAAGAGGAGCGCCCGGACGCAATATCCGCATAATTTTCTGGATAACCTCAAGAGGTGCGGATTCATGTTCGAAATAGGCCGACATAACTGCCGCGGTAAAATAATCTTTTTTAAAAGTGTCTAATCCGATAAGTGCGCTGCCGCAGAAAACGCGGCCTCCGCGGGATTTGGCGATTTTTTGAGCCCTTTGGGATAACTGTTTTGATACTTCAATGCCGAAGGGAATATATTTTTGATCGAGGCGGGCCATTACCTCGCCTCCTCCGCATCCGACATCTATTACAGGACCAGAGGGAAAGTATTGCTTCACGATCGCAATGAGCTTATCCCTGCGAATCAGTCTGTCTTTGTAAAGTTCAATAACCCTCACGCCCCGCTGTAGTGCGGATTCCATTTTCTTTTGCGCCACCTGGCGCGATGTCTTTTCCCAGGCGTAAGTTTCTTCCAGTTCTTCATAAGATGGAGGATTCTCCAGATAAACAAAATGACACACGGTACACATTTTAATAATCCATTGATCCCTGGAATATACGGAAGGTTTTGCTGCGGCGTTATCAGCGCCGCACAGAGGACACAACCGGTGGATGCTTTTAATGGGATTTGCGGAGTTTTCTTGTTGAATCATTATTACTCTTCGTGATTGATATTGGAAAATAAGAAAATAATTTCAAAAAAACTCTTGCATAACTAGTGTTTGGTTTCAACCTTTTTTATTATTATTTGTGCAAGAGACTTATTTCATTAAATTTCTTCCCAACTGTTAACTAATTGTCAGACGAAGCGTTATTTTGCTTGCCTGAGCCATTATTTTACTCTATAATCCCGCCACAATTACAATAGCTCCACGACTTACACGGATTATTTCACATGCAAAACCGGTCATGTAATTTGTGGAGACTAAAAAGGAGGATAGAATGAAAAAAGTAATCATTGCCGTTTTATTTATTTTATTATGTGGAGCCTTTGTGTCTTATGCGGGCGAGATAAAAGTGGGGGACAAATTAGGTGACTTCAAGCTGCAAGCCGCGCTTGGTGAGGAATTTTATAGTCTCAGTTCACCGGAATACGCGGGCAAAGTGGTTTATATCGTATATGCCAGCAAGAGTTCATCGGATGATAATGATCATGTAACCGAGGCAATAAAAGCTAACAAGGATATAGATCTTCTGAAAAAGGAAAATAAGTACGTTGGATTGGGTATAGCAAACGCGAAGGACACTTTTGGGCCTAATTCCCTCATTAAGATGATAGCTGGAAAAAAGCAGAAGAGTAGCGGTGCTATCATCCTGCTCGATCCGGATTTTACATTCGGCAATGTTGTGGGGGCTCCGCACACAATCGCCACATCAGTCCTTGTTGACAAGAACCGGATTGTTCGTTACATTTATTCGGGTAAAACTCCGGCGGAGAATATTCCCACAATTATCAACTTAATAAAGAAATATGCAGCAGAGTAATAAAATTCCTGTCATTTAGCAATCAGCCCCCTCGAATTCCCCAATAGGATTCGAGGGGGAGTATTTTATAGAGATGCTCCAATTCTTAAAAGCGAAGTCCGGTGCACGCCGTCCAAGGCACATCGGAATTAGCAAGCTAAACAATCCCGCCCGAGCGGAGAATATCATATCCGGAATACCCTACAGTACGCCGCGGAACAGGTGTCCTAAGCTTGCTTTGTAGTTTATACCAATGATTTGAGGTGAAGTTGAACATGTTCAGTATTATTGATGGGAATAAAATAGCGCAGGATATTCGTAATGAGGTGCGTATCAGCACACTTGAGCTAAAGCAAAAAGGGATTGTGCCCGGTCTGGCAGTTATTCTTGTTGGTGACGATCCTGCCTCTAAAATATATGTGGGGAAGAAAGCTCAGGATTGTGCCGAAGTTGGTTTTTTATCCCGTGAGTATAAACTTCCAGAGGCAACAAGTGAAGAAAAACTTTTGAGTTTGATTGATGATCTTAACAAAGATAAACTCATTCACGGTATTTTGGTGCAGCTTCCCGTACCCAAACATATCCGAACTGACAAGATCATCGAATCCATTGATCCCCGAAAAGATGTGGATGGTTTTCATCCATACAATGTCGGCAGGCTTGTTGCCGGCAATCCCTGCCATTCGTCGTGCACGCCATACGGCATTATGGAATTGTTTGATCGAAGCGGTATAGAACTTTCCGGTAAAGAAGCGGTCGTTGTCGGTCGCAGTAATATTGTCGGAAAGCCCATGGCGCTGATGTTGCTGGCCCGTAATGCGACTGTGACGATTTGCCATACTCGCACAAGAGATCTGGCGGCAGTGACCCGCCGAGCCGATATCCTGGTGGCCGCCGCCGGTCGTGCGCAAATGATCAAAGGAGACATGGTCAAAGAAGGAGTGGTCGTGATCGATGTCGGCACTAATCGCCTGGATAACGGGAAACTTACAGGTGATGTTGATTTTCCCGCAGTTTCTCTTAAGGCTTCGTATATTACACCGGTTCCCGGCGGCGTAGGTCCAATGACTCGAGCAATGTTGATGAAAAACACCCTCAATGCCGCAAAAATGAATCTGTGAAATCAAGAAATATATTATGACTCTTGTCCGCATAATAAAAAATTGGGATTGGCCTGATCTAATGCGCCAGACACCGGGCAAGCGAGGCATATGGGACAATATTCAATTCACCGTTGATCCTGTTGAAGAATGCGATTTTGTCATAATGCTCAATAACAATATGAAGTCCCAGAGCATTGTCAAATGTCCCAAAGAAAATATTTGGGTGCTTATGCAAGAACCCTATGTTAAGGGATTTACCGATTGGATGATTGAGGGGCACGAACCTTTTTTCCATGTATATACTCATTATATACCATCGAATCATTCCAGATATATCGTTTCACAACCAGCTCTTCCCTGGCACATTAACAAATCATTTGATCAACTGTCTCAAATGGATATTCCCCCCAAATCAAAAGCAATTTCCTGGATTGTTGGCAATGCCATGAATATTCCGGGACATATTAAACGGCGCTCATTTCTGCAATTCATGCAAAATAATGCTTCTATCGATATTGATCTATTTGGCCGGGCAGTGCAAGTTATAGAGGATAAATGGGATGGTTTGGCGCCTTATAAATATTCGCTTGCTGTGGAAAACAGTTGTAGTTCCGATTACTGGACGGAGAAAATTGCCGATTGTTTTTTGTCGTGGACAATTCCCTTCTACTACGGATGTACAAATCTGGAGAAGTATTTTCCTGAAGAATCTTTCATTCGAATAGACATAGACAAGCCGCAGATTGCCATGGATCGAATTAAATCGGCCATTAAGAACAATGAATGGGAAAAGAGGTTGCCTGCGTTGAAAACTGCGAGAGAAAAAGTTTTGAATCAATATCAGCTTTTTCCTCATTTGGCTAAAGAAATCCAATCTTATCATTCAAAAGATGAAAATAAAATATTAACCTTGATTTCACCGTATAAAAAGAGCATAAAAACTATTTTAAACAGAAGAATATTCAAGATAAAAATGGGTGCCAAAAAGCGATTTGGCAAAAAATATAAAAACAGAAGTTGAAATTCCGGACTGGAGCAACTGGTGATTAGAAAATGAAAACGAGTATTATAATTTGTTTTTATGAAAAAATAGACTATCTAAAATACTGTCTTGATTCGCTCAGGTTTTGTTCTAAAGATTTTCTAGAGGTTGTGATTGCCGATGATGGTTCAGCCGATGAAGTTGTAACTCAGATCAAGCAGATGTTACCCCAATATGATTTCCCCATAGTCCATGCATGGCATACTCGCGAAGGTGCAAGGAGATCTGCAACGCGTAATAATGGAATCCGCATGTCGCGAGGAGATTATCTGGTTTTCCTGGATAGAGATAATCTGGTTTTGCCCGATACGATTTCATTTCACAATTCTTCGGCGCGACAGGGTATGTATTTAGCGGGCCGATTCAAAAATTTGAGCCAGGAACAAACGGACCAGATTTTTAAAGTCGACATCACCACTGAGATATTGGAGTTTTTTTATAATCAAATGTCTGAAAAACCAATCCAGAGGGAGCACCGTCAATTCGTAAAATATGGCATATTACGTCGTTTGAATCGAGCTTATGGCGAGAAGCAAAATTTTGGGGGACACTTTTCCTTGTTCAAGAAGGATATCGAGAGTGTGAATGGTTTTGATGAAAATTATATAGGATGGGGAGGCGAAGATCTGGATATGGCAAGACGCCTTGCAAAAAAAGGAATTTTCGGTCGCTCCATTATAAAAAATGCCCGTTGCATGCACATGTGGCATCCTCATGCATTGGGAAACAAGCATTGGACAGAAGGGCCAAATATAGATTATTTCAATAGAAAAAATATTCCCGCATATTGCGAAAACGGATTGATTAAAAAGCGGTTATCGTGACCGTGCGCGGTATTTGTAAAGAATGAATCTTAACCGATATAATCAGTTCCTTAATTATATAAAGCATCATGATATCTATGATATGCTTAAACGTATTGTAACCATCCTTATAGGGTTCTTTATACTTATTATTCCATTTCCCTACAACACAGCAGCACAGGAAATATCATTTTATTTTTCAGTAGCGATTGCTATTTTCCTTATTATTCGAAGACAAACATTATTTTCATTTAAATCACCTTTTACTATACCGTTCGTATTGTTCAGTTTCTGGATACTGCTTTGCATTCCTTTTGCGTTGGATAAAAGCAATTCCTTTCACGATTTTTATGCCCATTTGATAAAGCATCTTGTAATATTTTATATCCTATCGACCTACTTTGTATCCAAAAGGTTATTTGTTGTCTTATGTTGGATTATCGTCATTTCCATAACTTTTTTTTCATTTGGTGGTACAATCTATTATTACGTAATAAAGGGCGCATCCCTTCAAGACCGTTTCGGTCTTCCTGAAATTGGTGTTGATATAAATCATATTGGATTTCTGGCCGCGCCTGCCCTGTTTATAACCATTGTACTCTTTACCGATTCAACAAGTGTTGTAAAAAATCCAGTTCTTTTTTTATCCATGATTTCGACCATATCAGCGATAGTGCTTTCAGGAACAAAAGGCGCGCTGCTTGGTGTTATTGTTCCCATAACGTTTCTTTTTACAAAACATAAAAAAATAATTATGGTCACGCTACTATGCTTGTTGCTATTAATTATAATTTCACCATTTAAGAATAAACTTCATGTCCATGCTATTGAAAATGCGGTCGGTGCAGAAGTAGAAACAATTCGTTTTTCCATATGGCATGATTATTTGCAAATAGTAAAAAAATATCCTGTTGGTGGAATCGGTTATGGAATGCAGAGTTATAATCGTGAGCTTTTTATTCGAAATAATTTTAAATGGCCTAATATTGCCAATTCTAAAAATGGCACAGCATTTTTTATGCCGCATAATACACTGATTGATTTAGCGGTAAGAACAGGTATTATAGGAACCTGCCTTTTCCTGTATTGTCTCTATACATATTTTCGAGTTGGATGGTCGTTATACAAAAACATAAATGACGTTTTTATCAAAAACTGGGTACTATGCCTAATGGCATGCTGTGTGTCTCTACTCATTCAGGGGATGTTTGTAGATCTCATGATAGGTATGCAGCTTGTTTATCTGTTTGTATTCTTTGCCATGATGAATATTTTGAGGCAGATTAAAACAACAGATAATAATTTACATGATTTATAATTCCGAAAAATGTTTCTTCCAGAATTCAGGATTCCATTTATTCCACGCATGACATCCAAGCGGCAGTTTATAATCATTCATTTTATATAAGACATCAGGATATCTGTCAAAAGAGAATTTAATAGCCTTCTCCACAGGAGCTGTCTTGAACTTTCGAGTAATTTGGGGCGCTACCAATCCCCAGAAACCATCTTCATTCATATTTTTATCTCTATAGTAGACGGCTCTTTTGTTTCCGATTAAATTTAACAGCTTCAATCTCAATGCTATAGTTTTATTTTGAATTTTATAAAATCTTTGTTTTATTTTTGATTCCTCATTAATTGTTTGTATTTTACACTTGCTGAAAATATAAAGAAAATTTTCAATATTTCTTAAGGAAAATCCTCCATTGCCGACACCATTTAATTTAATCTGCTCATCTTTGTCTTCCAGCCACGGAGCGCCAATATAATCATATCCTTTATTGCACCATTCCATCAATTCATCTCTGAAAACGTATGCATCCGGCTGATAAATCAGAATATATCTAAACTCTGAAAACGTTTTATAGAAGCCTTCACTTAACAACAATTCGTTATAACCTTCTAATCCTTGATAAAAATATTTATCGCTAAATTTAATTAACTGATAATTATAGGGCTCAAAACATTTTTCATAATTTATAGTGTTTAAATGCTGTGGCGCGACAAAGATAATCTGATATTTATTCAATACTTTAAATGCCTGTGTAATGGCTATTTTTTCCTTATCTGATAAATCTGATTTATATATTGGAATGATGATTCCTATATGTATTGATTCCATTGAAAATCCATCCAACCGATTTAACCATTTATTTTTTTCTTTGGTTTGCTTTTGCCAGTGTTGTTTCTACAATATATTGAAGAGTTTTCGAACATGTATGATATTGAAGGCAAAGGTTTTTAGCCATTTCTCCCATGTGTCTCAATCTATCTTTATTCTCTAAAGCATTTTTTATGACTTGATATAAATGATCGCCTTCAACGCCATAATAAAAACAGTGCTCTCCTTCCATGAGTGGCTGATATCTAATAATAGTCGGATAGTTAATAACAGGAACAGATTCTGCCAAGCAGATTTCGTAGTGCCGTACACAATCCCAACCAAAACCGTTTGGAGACCACACAAGCCATGATCTTGAACAATAATCATAAAACTCATGGAAAGGGATTCTATTTGTAATGCATAAAACATTGTAACCTTCATCTGCCAGTTTTTTTAATACATTGATGCCATCTTCTCGCACGGTTGAATTATTAATGTCTCCGCAGAAGAAAATATCAATATCCTTTAAGTTTGCTCGCTCATGTTTTGCGATTTTATCGGAAGCGCCCAGGCTGATGGGATATATCTTTTTAATAACATCATTATAAAACTGATTATCCTTAATGCTATGTAAATCATGACTCCTCTTATTTGCATTCAAAAAAAGCAATCTTTTGTTTTGAGGTAACTCCCGCATGAAATAACAGTCACACCTTTTAAGCAAATAAAAGTCTTCTTTGGATATTCTGGGCCTGTCGTCACTATTGACACCGGCGACTGGGATTTTAGTTTTTCCCAATAGCATGGGAAGCATAGATAATCCGAGTGATGGAAAATCAAAAAAAAGAACATATAGAAAATTACGGATATTTTTAAAAAGAGATCTATCGTGAAGATGTATGGGATAAGGATTGCTTCCACATAAAATGAGATCATAGTATCCATTTATTATTTGTTTTCGAAGCCGAAAAAAAAGCGGGATAGAAAAAAGATGGCCATTCTTATATCTGATTTCTTGGTTTTTCTTGTGAATACTTACACAATAAAAGTTATCATCAATATACTCTCTAAATTGACCTATTTCTCCCAATGCCAGGATTTTGTATTTCACCGTGTTTTGTTTCATAAATATTAACAGATTTGCTCAATCAATCCGTAACCGTTAAATTAATCCAGCTAAAAAAAGATTAAATAATTTCATCGGACAACTAATTTCTTTTTTTCTCACCAGCAACTTACTTTTCAGTAAAAACATAAAGAGGTACCCTTTTATATGTCATTAATTCTTTTCTCAATGACAATTTCCCAGTGCTGATCTTATTTTATATATTCCCGCCGTTTTTATCCATGATATTAACCGCGCTTTTCCGCCAGTATATTTTCGTATATGGCCGCGTATTTTTTTGTTACATCATCCCATGTGTTTTGTGTTGCTGTTTGCCATGCCGCGTCAGACATCCTCCGGCGAATGTTTTCATCGAGCAGCAGCGCTATCTTTGCCGCGATATAATCGATGTCGGAAGTATTACCGACAATGAATCCGTTTTTATCTTCCTTCACGATATCTTTAGCGCCTACATTGTTGCTGATAACTACAGGCAAACCAGCCGCCATCGCTTCCAGAACGACCATGCCGAATGTGTCGAATTTGGAGAGCATAATATAAAGATCGCCGGCCAAATACATTCTGATTAATTTTTCTCTACTTACAGGACCGGTAAAAATGACATCGGAGATGATTTGAGCTTGTTTTGCCAGTTTCACATATTTTTTTATATTTCCCTTGCCGGCAACAATGAGCTTGAACTTTCGGTTTTGAGCCTTTAATTTGGCAAGAGAAAATAAAATGTCATCAAGACCTTTAATCTCAAAATTCATCGAAGCAAATATAATCACCGGATCACTGATGTTAATTCCCAATTCATTGCGGACATTGTTACGAACCGAATTTTTATTTTGCCCGTCATAATCATTTAAATCAATTCCCGGATTGATAACACTAACTTTGTCAGGGTTAATCTTGTATTCCTGTAAAAAAATGTCTTTAGCCATGTTGGAAACGGCGACAAATTTTTTGCAGTTACCTTCATAAACAAGTTTTTTTTCCACAAGGACTGTGGCTGAATCGAAAAGGCTCATTTGCTTACGGCGGATGTTATGAATCCAATACCGGTGAGGAATTCCGTGCATAGTAAAAATATCGGCGGTAAAAATTCTTTCATGGCTGTGGACGAGAGAAAAATCGCAGTGGTTGATCTTGCGCCCCACAAAATAAGCAAAGCTCGGTGTCGTCAGGAATTTAGGAAAAGAGATAATGGATGATTGGTGAAAAGTTATGGGAGCGGCTGATTTTTGCCAGCGGTTAGCATATACATGAAAATTATATCCCGTTGAATAAACAAGCCTGCCGGTTAATTCGGATGCGAATTGTTCAGCTCCGCCAACCAAACCATATTTTGGTATAACCACCGCAATATTATGCATAAAATGTTCTTTGCTTTAAATTTTTTGTGAAATACATCTACCATAGAAAAAGAGAAAAAGCATGTTTAAATACAACGGTGAGTTGGGTTTTACTTGAAGTATTGTCAGTTATGTGCGATATTTTTAATATCAACAATTAACCGCGAGTGAACAAAACAATAATGAACATTTTAGGCATATCGGCATTTTACCATGACAGCGCGGCTTGTCTTGTGCGTGATGGCGAAATTATCGCGGCAGCGCAGGAAGAGCGTTTTACCCGGAAAAAGCACGATTTTTCCTTTCCGTTAAACGCGATAGATTACTGTTTGGAAGCAGGAAAAATAAAAAGCGAATCATTGGATTTTATTGCCTTCTATGACAAGCCTTTTGTTAAATTCGAACGTATTTTGGAAACCTATCTGGCTTTTGCTCCCCATGGCATTCAATCGTTTGTTATGGCGATTCCTCTCTGGATAAAGCAGAAATTATGGATGAAAGAATTCATTAAAAAGCAGCTGGGTTATGAAGGGAAAATAATTTTCCCTGAACATCATGAGTCTCACGCTGCGTCTGCGTTTTTTGCTTCTCCTTTTGCTCAGGCGGCATTTCTTACAATAGACGGCGTTGGTGAATGGACAACCACTAGTTATGGTATCGGAAGAAATAATCAAATCAATATCCTATCCGAAATTCACTTTCCCCATTCCCTTGGGCTTCTTTATTCAGCCTTTACTTATTACACAGGGTTTAAAGTCAATTCGGGTGAATATAAGGTTATGGGACTGGCGCCATACGGCAGGCCTGTATACAGAGATTTGATACTATCGGAGCTAATTGATTTAAAAGAGGACGGATCGTTTAAGTTAAACATGAAATACTTTAACTATTGCGCCGGTCTTACCATGACAAACAGAAAATTCGACAAACTGTTTGGCGGGCCGCCCCGTAAACCTGAATCGGAGGTTACACAGAGAGATATGGATCTGGCCTGTTCTATTCAGGATGTGACAGAAAAAGTCATGCTGCGCATGGCTCGTCATATTCATCGTGAAACGAAACAGAAGAATCTTTGTCTGGCAGGAGGAGTTGCTCTCAATTGCGTGGGCAACGGTAAGATTCTCAGGGAAGGTCCTTTTGATAATATATGGATTCAGCCTGCAGCCGGCGATGCCGGAGGCGCTCTCGGTGCGGCTCTTTTTGTCTGGTATCAGTATCTGGATAATCAGCGGACAATTGAGGGGCAGAGAGATTTTATGAAAGCGTCCTGCCTTGGTCCCGAATTTAGCAGTAGTCAGTTGCTTCATTATTTAAAAACCAATAATATAACTTACGAAGAGTTGTCCTCAGAACAGATTCCTGTCAGAATTGCCGATCTGATAGCCGCACAAAAGACAATCGGATGGTTTCAGGGAAGGATGGAATTCGGGCCGCGGGCTTTGGGCGCCCGTTCAATTATCGGTGATGCCCGGTCATCCCGGATGCAGGAGATTATGAATCTAAAAATAAAGTTCCGGGAAAGTTTTCGCCCTTTTGCGCCCAGTGTACTGCGGGAAAAAGTCGCTGACTATTTTAATCTGGACAGGGAAAGTCCCTATATGATGCTGGTTGCGCCGGTTAAAGAAAATATTCGAAGAGAAATGACACCGCAGGAGCAGGCATATTTTGGTTTGGACAAACTCCATGTGGCCCGTTCTGTGATTCCAGCTGTGACTCATGTGGATTATTCGGCCAGAGTGCAAACCGTGACGGAGGAAACCAATCCGCTTTACTATGGAATGATTAAAAAATTTGACGAAAAATATGGCACTCCGGTGATTATTAATACCTCTTTTAATGTTCGGGGAGAACCAATCGTGTGCTCACCGGAAGACGCCTATATGTGCTTTATGAGAACCAATATGGATTACCTTATTATGGGCAATTATCTGTTGAATAAAGAAAAACAAAAACCATTGAGCAAAGATATCAATTGGCTGAAAAAATACGAGAACGATTAGCGGCGATATGATTATTGAAGAAATAAAAAATATCAAAGGCGATAAATCCGACTGGAGAAAATTCGGAATTACGATGGGTATAATCCTTGCGGTTATGGGATTTTATCTGTTATGGAAAGGAAAGAATTACTTCGAATACGTTTTTCTCCTAACTGCAGCTATTTTTATTTCGGGCTTAGTAATCCCTTCCGCGCTCAAACCTGTTTATAAGGCATGGATGCTTATGTCCGTTATCATGGGTTTTATTATGACCAGAATAATAATGGTTGTTATTTTCTACATGATAGTCACTCCTATGGGTTTTGTCGCTTCAATAATCGGTAAAAATTTTCTGGATATGAAAATTGATAAGACAGCCAAAAGTTATTGGATGGTCAGGGGGATGGTGCAAAAAGAAAAGTCTGATTACGAAAGGCAATTTTAATTAAGATTAATTTAAATGAGGGGAATACAATTATGAGTAAATTATCGATAATTACAGAGTTGTGGGGGTATTTAAAAGTCAGAAAGAAATGGTGGCTTGTTCCTATTGTTTTTTTCCTGTTGTTGATTGGAGTAATGTTGATTCTGGCAGAAGGATCGGCAGTGGCGCCTTTTATCTATACATTATTTTAATTCCCTAGCGCCCCAAAGGAGCATGGCTATGCCGAATCAGGAAAAATCATCAATTAAGAAAAAAATAACAAATTTTTTAATCAACATATTGATATTAATCATTTCTCTCTGCATTGCGGTTGTCATCGTAGAAATAACTCTGCCGCTTTTAAAAATTCGCAATCTTGAGGAAGCTGTTTATCAGGTGAGAAGGCCTACAATCCAAGGAATTTACGGTGCCTATCATCCTAAGCTTTCTTATACTCTGCAAAAGAATCTGCGTCATGTCCGGCTATTCTATCCGGGGCAGCTCGATTATATAGTGGATACAAACGATCAGGGTTTCCGTGGTCCCAACTGGGATTTGTCTTCTCGTCGAAAAAATGTTGTCATACTGGGAGATTCATTTGCTTTCGGCTGGGGTGTTGGGTGGGATCAAACAATAGGAAAGATTTTGGAAAAGGAGTTGCAAAAGACCGATCCATCCTACCAGGTAATAAATTTGGCTATACCGGGTTATGATTTTGATGGGATTATCCGATGTTTTGAATTATATAAAGACATGTTAAAGCCTGTTGCGGTAGTTTACATTTTTTGTCCAAATGATACTTTGTGCGACGTTAAAAAAATTTCCGTCACGGAGTATGACCTGGAATATCATCCCGGTCCTGATGATGAAAAAAATTACCAGGCGATGGTTGCCCGCCAGCAGCCTGGTTACTGGTCGTGGGATAAATTTTTTCGCAGTTCTTACTGCAAGGCTTATCATGCCCGTGTCCTCAGACGTATATTTGACAAAAGAATTCGCACTTCTCTTGCCGAGGACAAAGCGCCGGCCGGTTTTGATTATTTCCCTCCTATTGCCGCGCCTGCTAAAAGCACTCTTGATGACAAGCAAAAGGACTTGATGTTGTATTGTTTAAAACGTCTCCGCGCGGATGCAGGTAACGGCAAACTTTATATACTGGACACATCGGATAAATCTATTTTATACAAAAAAGACGATACTGATAACAGAAGGTGGGTTATCCGTCAGTTCAGCGAAGTGAACCAGGGAGTAATTGCTGTTGATTTTGAAAGTTATGTAAGAAACACACCTGACGGCCGGAAATTTTTCCTGGATTATGACGATCATTGGTCTGTCGCAGGTCATGCGGCGGCGGCCAGACTGCTCATGGACAAGTGGTCGAATTAATTTAAATTTTCAAGGAGAAGCTTTTGGAAAAGATTCCTCTCTCGGTAGCGATAATTACAAAAAACGAGGAAGAAAATATTCGTCAGTGTCTGCAAAGTGTTGCTTTTGCGGGGCAAATTGTTATCATAGATTCCGGCAGCACTGATACCACCTTACAGGTCGCGGCACAATTTGGTTGTGAAGTCTATAATGAAGAGTGGCGCGGTTTCGGTCCGCAGAAACAATCGGCGATTGAAAAATGCCGTCATCCCTGGATACTGGTTCTTGATGCCGATGAGCGTGTTCCTGCGGGTACTGCGGATATTATAAAAAAGATTGTAACTGACCCTGACACGGGAGAAGCTGGATTCAGCTTTCCCCGCAAGAATTATTTTCAGGGACGATGGATCAAACATGCCGGCTGGTGGCCTGATCGGATCGTTCGCTTATTCCGTAAAGAAGCAGGGCGGATGACCGCGGCAATTGTCCATGAATCTGTGGAAGTTCAGGGTATGGTCGGGTCTTTGGATGCGGCTATTGAGCATTATACGGAGAGCCGGCTTGGCAAAATAATTCAAAAAATTGATCGATATTCAACCCTGGGCGCCGAAACTGCTTTTAAAGAGGGGAAAAAGTCTTCAGCAGGCGGCGCTTTCCTGCGCGCCTTATTCACCTTTATCCAGGACTATTTTTTCCGCCTGGGGATTTTCGATGGCATGCCCGGCTTGACACTTGCTGTCACGGATTCAATTAATAAATTTTTTAAATACGCGAAATTGAGCGAACTTACAAAAACAAACCGTGTCGGTAAATGATCGATGAATAAGCGCTATGGTGACCATCCGGTTGATAGAATTGATATATCGGTAATTATCGTCAACTGGAACACAAAAAATCTCTTGAGAGACTGTCTGAACTCAATATACAAAACTGTCACCGATCTTATCTTTGAAATTATTGTTGTTGATAATTTTTCGTCCGATGGTTCTGTGGCGATGCTGGAGGAGGAATTTTCTTCCGTTATCAGAATAGTTAATAAAGAAAATAAAGGCTTTGGCGTTGCTAATAATCAGGCATTTGCAATAATGAAAGGCAAATTCGCCCTTCTGTTGAATACCGATGCTGTATTGACTCCTCAAGCGGTGAATAAATTATGGGATTTTTGCGAAGAAAATAAAAAGGCTGCAATTGTTTGCGGGCAGCTTTTAAATTCCGACGGCAGTAAGCAAAACTCAATCGCGTCTTTTCCCGGCTTACTCACTCTTGCCGTTAATACCTCTGTGCTGGAATTTATGTTCCCCTGCCTGTATCCCAGTAAAAGATACAAACATACGTCGCCTATTGAAGTAGATTCGGTAATCGGCGCCTGCATGATGATAAGAAAAAAAGCTTTGGATGAAGCGGGTGCTTTTGATGAACGTTACTTTTTCTTTTTTGAAGAAACTGATTTGGCTTATACAATACGGCTAAGGGGATGGAAAATTTATCAAGTTCCGGATGCTTTTATCTATCACTTGCAGGGGCAAAGTGTCGGACAAAATGTACGATCACGCATTGAGTTTTACCGTTCACGGTACCAGTTTTTAAGAAAATGGCACAACTCTCTCTATTTTTATTTAGCTAAGGCAATAATATTTTTACGTTTATTGGTTAATGGTGTTTCCACCGCTATATTTACCATATTGACTTTGGGTCTAAACAAAAAGACGAGCCATAAATTTGTTATCTATTTTGAATTGATCTATTGGCATTTTCAAAAAAAATAATTATCTGCAAAGCGAAAATAGTCTAACTAATACATTGACACTACTATATGATTTTAGTAATAAACTACAGTTTGTTCGATAGGTTACAATCCTTTTTTAATGTAATCCAAAGGGCGGAGTTGAAAGAAAAGAATGTTAATTAAAGAAAAATATTTTATTAATAATAAAACGTGAAGAACTGGGAAGGGAAACAAATTTAATGGATGAAGTTTATGCTGTTTTCAAGGGATTTCTTGATCCTCTTTTTATTGTATTCGTTTTATTTTTTATAGCTTTTATCATTTTATTTCTTAATTGCAGGAAGAAAAGTGACATGTTGATTCTGTTGCTGCCTATTGTTTTAATTTATGGCGCCGGCATCCAGCCCGTGTCCAATTACCTGAGCTACGAACTGGAAAAAGACTATATCAACAGCCGATCCGTTAAAGATAAAAATCCACTCGATGTCATTGTGGCATTAAGTGGCAGTAGTTACGACATTCACACGTTGGATAAAACATTTCCCGGCGAGATAACTACCGTCAGACTGGTTCATGCGGTGCAGATGTATAAAGATTACAAAGCTCAATATCTTGTGTGTTCCGGGAAAGGAGACAGCAAAATATCTAATGCGGAACTGATGGCGCAAATGGCCGAAGAATTAGGCGTGCCCAGGGACAAAATCCGCGTTGAAGCAAAATCAGAAAACACATACCAGAATGCAGTTGAGTTCAATAAAATGTTTGGTAATAAAAATATTAATATCGGTCTTGTCACTTCAGCTTTCCATATGAAGCGCAGCGAGCGGGAATTTAAAAAGTATTTTAATAACGTGCTGCCGCTGCCCGCTCATTATTTATATTCATCACCGAAGGGGAATGTCGTTATACGATATATACCGCAATCAGAAGAGCTTTATAAAACTTCCATTGCCATCAGAGAAATTGTCGGTCAATTGTGGTACAGATTGAAATAATTATAAAAATAAACGAATAAATATAGCGATAACTAATAATCAGACACAGAAGAAATTCTTAATTTTTACAAGATGAAACGTTGTTTTGATTTTACACTGGCATTAATTTTTATGATTATTATGGCCCTGCCCATTGCCGTTATAGCAATTTTGGTAAGACTTACTTCTCCTGGTCCGGCTATTTACTGGTCGGATCGCGTGGGCAAGGACAATAAAAATTTTCTCATGCCTAAATTTCGCACAATGCGTAAGGGTTCTCCTGAAATAGCAACGCATCTTTTGCAAAATGTTGAAAGTTATTTAACACCATTTGGGTCATTCTTGCGCAGAGCAAGCCTGGATGAGCTGCCTCAGCTTTGGATTGTGTTAAAAGGTGATATGAGTTTTGTGGGACCGAGGCCGGCGCTTTTTAATCAGGATGATTTGATAAAATTGAGAACGGAGAAAGGAATTTTCAGACTTACACCGGGTATTACAGGCTGGGCGCAAATAAACGGCAGAGATGATATATCTATTCCTGTTAAAGTATCGTATGATGAATATTATCTTAAAAACCGGTCTTTTTTCTTTGATCTGAAAATTTTATGGAATACTTTTTTTAAAGTAATTAAAAAGGAAGGCGTTGTTCATTAATATAAATTTACATTCGCAAACAAAGGACTCCCGATTTTATTTGATCATATTGGGCGACGCGTCCTTTGTAAATTAGTAGAGATTGTAATAAAATCTAAATAATAATGTTAATTTCCGCTCAACATAAAATAAATATTCCCATCCGGAAAATATTAGTTATTCAATTAGGCGATATCGGTGATGTTGTCTGGGCTATTCCTGCGTTTTGGGCGCTGAGGGCTGCTTTCCCGCAAGCCGACCTGTCGATGCTGGTTAGAAATAACAACGGAGAATTTCTCCGGGACGATTCTCACATAGATAAAATATTTACAGTTCACGGGGAAAGTGTATTGGGTGGACTTCGGTTATTAAGAAATCTGCGCCGGGAAAAATTTGATCTGCTCTTTGACCTGCGCGCTGATGATCGCGGGGCTTTTATTTCTTTCTTCAGCGGAGCAAAAATGAAAGCGGCACAGTATTATTCCAGTTTATCCTGGCGCAACAGGGCTTTTACCCATCTTGTTGATTCGCCTTCATCAAAGGAAAGAGTATTGGGAGCGGCGGAACAATCTCTCAAAATTATTCGCGGATTCGGAATAAAAGAAATAACTTCAACTCCGCAAGTATTTGTTGCCCAAAATTTGAGAGATAAAATGTCAAAATTATTAACCGAAGAAAAAGTTGAGACAAAAAACGGATGGATCAGCTTCAATCCTTTTTCACGTTGGGTTTATAAAGAATGGGATATTGATAAATGGAGACAGCTTGCGTTATTTGTCTGGCAAACATATGGGATGCCTGTGATAATCACCGGTTCAGCATCGGAAAGAAAGCGGGCCGATATGCTGGCCGCTAAAAGTCATTCTCCAATATATAATCTGGCTGGAAAAACCACACTTCGGGAGATGGCGGCTCTTATGCAAATGAGCCGCCTGCATATTGGAGTGGACAGCGCGGCGCCGCATATTGCGGCGGCAGTAGGCACTCCGACAATTACAATTTACGGCCCTTCTGATTGGCGCGATTGGGCGCCAACGGGTGATAAAAACATGGTTGTTCTGCCGGATATGGATTGTGTGCCCTGTCGTAAAAAGGGTTGCGATGGAAACGGCCGAAGCATTTGTCTTGATAATTTGTCTGTTGTTAAAGTACAACATGCCGTAGAAACAATGTTAGGTAATTCGGTATCCGGTAAACTTTAAATTTTATTGTAATCTGAAGAGTGGATCAATGAAGAGAAACTTATAAATCGGTAATTCGAATAATTATGGGCAGCGTGAAATGAGTATACCTGAAAATAAAACGATAGGTGATGTACCGGCAATCGTAAAATATTTTAATATGTGGTTTTTATTGGGATGGTACGATATTAAGCAGCGATATCGTCGATCGCTTATCGGACCTTTCTGGATAACCTTAAGCACCGGGGTTATGGTAAGCGCTATCGGTTTTATGTTTTCAAATATTTTTAAATCATCGATTCAAGAATTCCTGCCTTATTTTGCGACAGGGCAGATTGTATGGCTCTTTATTTCAACACAGATAAACGAATCCTGCGTAACATTTATTGAGTATAAATCAATAATAAAGCAGATGGCCGTGCCTCTGTCCGTTCATATAATGCGCAAGTTATGGAATAATCTTATTCTTTTCGGACATAATTTTCTTATCATAATTATCGTTCTGCTTATATTTAATAAGATTTCCTGGACGATTTTATTGGCAATTCCCGCATTTTTTCTTATTTTAATTCTACTTTTTTTGATATCTATTATGCTTGGTATTGTCTGCACCAGATTCAGGGATATAACGCAGATTGTGGCTGTTTTTATGCAACTGATTTTTTTCTTTACACCGATTTTGTGGATGAAGAAAGTGTTGACCGGCAGGCATGCATGGATTTCTGATTTCAACCCGTTTTATCACATTATTGAAATTGTTCGCGGGCCGTTACTTGGAGTTGCTCCTTCGTGGATTCTCTGGGTCTATATGCTGGCATATATTGGCATAGCGGCTGTTATGGCTATATTTTTTCTGAAAAAGTTCGGGCATCGCGTGTCGTACTGGTTATAGGTGAAATTATGTCTGGGATAACAGCCGAAAATCTAATAATAGATTATCCGATATTCGATTCTTCGAGCCGTTCATTAAAGAAAACGATTATAAGAGCAGCAACCGGCGGCCGCATAGCAAATGATTCGCGCGGTATCAGCGTGCGCGCTATTGACGGCATTTCATTCTCGATCGAGCATGGTGAAAGGGTGGGCTTGATGGGGAGTAACGGGGCTGGAAAATCCACACTGCTTCGTGCAATTGCGGGGGTATATGCTCCGACATATGGCAGTTTGCTGGTCAATGGGTCTGTTGCTTCACTGCTCGATTTGTCCTTGGGCATGGATGGGGAATTTACCGGTTATGAGAACATTTTCATACGCTGTGTTCTCATGGGAATTCCACGATCAGTGATAAAAAAACAAGTTGATGAGATCATCGAGTTTTCAGAACTGGGCGACTATATAAAAATGCCTATGCGCACCTATTCGTCGGGAATGCACCTGAGATTATCTTTTTCCGTTTGCACCGCATTTCCCGCTGATATTGTTCTTATGGACGAATGGCTTGCTGTTGGAGACGCTGATTTCAGCAAAAAAGCAGAAAAAAGGCTTATGGAGTTTATCAAAAAATCTTCAATATTGGTTTTGGCTTCGCACTCGATGGAACAAGTAAACAAGATATGTAATCGGGTTATAATCATGGAACATGGCAGTATATCAAAGGATGGATAAACTTAATTTGTCCATATTAATTTTATATATTCCCCCTGCTGTGACTTTTTGGTTTTTATAAGGGATTTTAAGTTTAGAAGACAGGTATTTCTTATTCCGGGCGCACCTATAAGG
>Ga0187890_10000177_pt1 | contig 45790 bp, 41 predicted proteins | sample June2016WEW_21_1_FD_133005 | JGI IMG/M metagenome (GOLD analysis project Ga0187890, IMG submission 133005) | Peatland microbial communities from SPRUCE experiment site at the Marcell Experimental Forest, Minnesota, USA - June2016WEW_21_10 | ecosystem: Environmental > Terrestrial > Soil >... | reverse complement strand
TGCCGCCCACTGTCGCGGTGCCGCCCACTGTCGCGGTGCCGCCCAGACTCGCGGCGCCGGCTCCCGGGCCGCGGCGGGAGCCGAAGCGCCGGACGCAAGAGCCACGTCGGCGCGCTGCCCGCAGCTCCCGCAGTAAGCCCCCATCAGGATCGCGCCGCAGTTCTTGCAGGGGTCCGCCGGGGCGGCGTTCGCGACCGCCCCCGCAACCTCCCCGCCCGCTTCCCGGCCGGCCGAGGGTTCGGAGTTCGATCCCGGAACGTCGATCGGTGTCGGAACGGTGGCGTTTTCGGTGGGAATCATTCGCGAGCGGCCGAAGATGCGCCATTGTACTGTGGCGTGTGGCGGCCGACGCGGAAGACTCCTCAGACCGGCAGCAGCTCGCCGTTGACGATCCAGTGCGTGCCGAACTTGTCGGTCACCATGCCGAAGCTCTTGGCCCAGAACGTGGGCGCAATGGCCATGCTCACCTTGCCGCCATCGGCCAGCCGCTCGAAGATCTTTTTCGCTTCGGCCACCGTGTCGTAATTGAGTGTGATCGACACACCGTGCATGCCCTGCAACGGCATCTGTCCCATGGCGTCGCCCGCGTACAACATGGCGCCGCCGGGCAAAGCCAGCCGGGCATGCATGATCCGGTGCCAGGACTCTTTGGGGGCCTGGGCCGCCATGGGCGAATCGCCGAGGCTCATCATGGTTTCGAGATTGCCCTCGAGCGCGCGCTCGTAGAAGCGCATGGCGTCGGCGCAGTTGCCGTCAAAGGCGAGATAGGGGATGAGGTCCGGCATGAGGTGCTCCTATGTGTTAGCACGTACGAGAATGAGCGCATTCCTAGACTGTACGACGAACCACAGGCCCGGATTTCGACGTGGCGACACCGTAAACGCATGCATGTCGAAACGAGGCGGGCCCATTCGTCGTCCTATTGAGGGCATCGATTCGGCAAGCAGGGTCCCTCGGCCGCCCGCCACCGCCGGGTAACCTCGCGTAATCGCTTGTCAATGAAGGAGAAAGGGCATGAAAGTCATGGTCATGGTGAAGGCGACCGCACTGAGCGAAGCCGGTGCACCGCCGAGCGAGGCGACTCTCACCGCGATGGAACAATTCAACGGAGAGCTCATCAAAGCCGGCGTTCTCCTTGCGGCCGAGGGGCTGCATCCCAGCGTCAAGGGCAAGCGCGTACATTATAAGGGTGAGCAGCGCACCGTCGTTGACGGCCCGTTCGCGGAGACCAAGGAGCTCGTCGCCGGCTTTTGGTTGTGGCAGGTGAAATCCATCGAGGAAGCCATGGAGTGGCTCAAGCGCTGCCCCAATCCCGGGCCGGGCGAGTGGGTGATCGAGGCGCGGCCGGTTTTCGAGCCTGCGGATTTCGGCGCGGCGCTGACACCTGCGCTGCGAGCAACGCAAGAAACGCGACGCTCAAAACTCAAGGGGCCGGGCAAGCACTGAAGAGGAGATCCCGATGGCATATGCTTTATTGATCATTGAGCCTCCCGGACAGCGGCAGGCGCGGAGCGAGGCTGAGGGTCGCGAGCTGTACGAGCGCATGCTTCGGTTCAGCGAAGAACTGAAGGAGCGCGGGCTGCTCACCATCGCGCACTCGCTCGCCTCGGATCGAAGCGGCGCCAGGGTCCGCGTCCAGGAAAATCAGGTGAGCGTCGTGGATGGTCCCTTTTCCGAAGCCAAAGAGATGATCGGTGGATTCCTGCTATTGACGTGCGAGTCACGGGAGGAAGCCATCGCGATCGCCCGGCAATGCCCGGCCGCGCACTGGGCGACGGTCGAGGTCCGCGAGTTCGGTCCGTGCTTCACCTGACTCCGCGCGGCCTGCCCTGATGTCCGGGACGTCCCTTCAACGCACGATCGAGGCGGTGTGGCGCATGGAATCGGCCAAGATCATCGCGCGCCTCGCCCGCATGCTGAAGCAAGTCGGGCTGGCCGAGGAGCTTGCGCACGAGGCGCTGGTGAGCGCACTCGAGCAATGGCCCACGACCGGAGTACCCGACAAACCGGGCGCGTGGCTCATGACGGCTGCGAAGAACCGAGCATTCGACGAGCTGCGGCGGCGCAAGCTCCTCGAGCGCAGTCACGAGTCCATCGCCCACGAGGCGGCACTTCTCGGCTCGGCGGGGGAGGATCCGTCGGAGGCGGCGGACGATGACATCGGCGACGACCTGGTGCGCCTGATGTTCATCGCTTGTCATCCCGTGCTATCGACCGAGGCGCGCACCGCGCTCACCTTGCGTCTCTTGGGAGGCCTCAGCACCGCGGAGATCGCGCGCGCATTTCTGGTGCCCGAGCCCACGATCGCGCAGCGGATCGTGCGCGCGAGGAGAACGCTCGCCGAAGCCCGCGTGCCATTCGAGGCGCCGCGTGCCGAGGAGCGCGCCGTCCGCCTGTCCTCGGTGCTGGAGGTGATTTATCTCATTTTCAACGAGGGTTACGCCGCCACGAGCGGCGGGGACTGGATGCGGCCGGCGCTCTGCGAGGAAGCCCTGCGACTCGGGCGCATTCTCGCGGAGCTCCTTCCCGCGGAAGCCGAGGTACACGGGCTCGTCGGCCTGATGGAGATTCAAGCCTCGCGCACCGCGGCGCGCGTCGATTCCGAGGGCGAACCCATCTTGCTGCTCGCGCAGAACCGCATTCGCTGGAACCAACTGATGATTCGCCGCGGACTGAGCGCGCTCGAGCACGCCCAAGCGCTGGGAGGCACCTTGGGGCCCTACGCGCTGCAGGCGGCGATCGCCGCCTGTCATGCCCGCGCGCCCACCGCAGCCGATACGGACTGGGCGCAGATCGTCGCGCTTTACGACGCGCTCGCCCAGATCACCCCGTCCCCCATCGTCGAGCTCAATCGCGTGGTTGCCGTGTCGATGGCGTTCGGGGCCGCCGCGGCGCTCGAATTGGTGGAGACGCTGTGTTCCGAGCCGCGCCTCAAGAATTACGCGTTATTGCCGAGCGTGCGCGGCGATCTGCTCGAGAAGCTCGGCCGGTTCGATGAGGCCCGCACGGAGTTCTCCCGCGCCGCGGGGCTCACCCAGAACGAGCGCGACAGAAAACTGCTCCTCGGACGTGCGGCCGCCTGCGGCAGCGGGAATCAATAGTCAAAAGACGGAGACGCCCATGAGTCACACCCTCAAGCTCTACGAATTTCCACCGACCCGCTCGATCCGCGTGCGCTGGACACTTCAGGAAATGCAGCTCGATTTCGACAGCATCCTCGTGAACTTGCCGGCGGGCGAGCATCACACCTCCGAGTTTCTCAAGATCAACCCAGCCGGCAAAGTACCCGTGCTCGTCGACGGCGACCTCGTGCTCATCGAATCGGTGGCCATCGTGCTGTACCTGGCGGACAAGTACCCCGACAAGGGATTCACGCCCACGAGCCTCGAGGATCGAGGACTCATGGCGCAATGGCTGTTGTTCGCGGCCACTGAGCTCGAGCAGCCTCTTTGGCGGATCGCTCGGCACACGCGGCTCTACCCCGCGGCGCGGCGACTCGCCGCCGAGATTCCGATCGCCCGCGACGATTTTCGCGACATGGCCAAGGTGCTAGACGCGCACCTCTCGGACCGGCGGTTCGTCGTCGGAGACACGGTGTGCGTCGCGGATTTTGTGGTCGCCTATACTCTCGACTGGGCGAATGAGCTCGAACTGCTCGAGACCTTCCCGCGGCTGCGCCAGTACCTCGAGGCAATGTACGCCCGCCCGCACGCGGCGCCGCGCATCGCGCACGCGCTGGCGGCCGCGCGAGGGGGCGTCTCCATGGCACCGCAGCGAGAGTGATGCCCCGTCGAGCGCTTCTCATATACGCGCAAAGGCCCTGAAATCTCGGGCTCGTTTGGCATGGAGCCGAGGCCTTCATCAAGGCCCCCGGTGGTCGACGCTTGCCGAAGCCGCATGCTACGCTCGGCTGCAGCGCACAGAGGTGTTCCGATTGAAAGCGACTCTTTTCATCATGATGGCTTTGTTGACCGGTTGCGGCTGGTTTCACAGAACCAAGCCCGCGCCCGACCGGCCCGAGCTCATCGTCACCGGCATAGCTCCGGGTGCACGGGTCTTCGTCGATGGGGTGCAAGCAGGCGACGCGCAGGATAAGAGCCATCGATCACGCGTAATCGACGTGGCGCCGGGGACTCATACCGTGGAAGTGAAAATGGGCGACACCGTGACTTATCGAGAGACCGCTTACGCGGGCCCGGGCGACAAGCGAGTCGTCACCGTGCTCTCGGGAAACAGCCGTAACTAGCCCAGCGGTGCGGAGATCACGCATGTTGAGCTTGATCCAGGGCATGGTCTGTGCCGGTGTCGGGCTTGCACTCGGCGGAGCCGCCGTTGCGGCGCCTCGGGACGAGGCGCTCTACCGTGCGGTGGAGGCCAATCGCGCGGGGGCGCTCGAACTCCTCAAGAGCATCGTCGACGTCGACTCCGGATCGGGCGACGTAGCCGGCGGCAAACGCGTGCAGGAAATTCTCGCAGCGCGACTGAAGGCAAGCGGCGCCCTGGTCCGCGACGAACCCGCCGAGGCTGCGAATTTGCCGCCGAATGTCGTCGCGGTCTTTCACGGGAGCGGGAAGGCGAAAATTCTGATCATCGCGCACATCGACACGGTGTTTGGCCCGGGCACCGCGGCCAAGCGTCCGTTCCGCATCGAGGGGGACCGCGCCACGGGACCGGGAGTCGGCGATGAGAAGGGCGGGGTGGTCAACGCCGTCACGGCGCTCAAGATACTGCACGATCTAGGATTCAAGGACTATGCGACCATCACTCTGCTGCTCGATGACAGCGAGGAACTCGGCTCGCCGGGCTCCACCGAGCTCATCAAGACGCTCGCCCGGCAGAACGATGTCGAATTCAACATGGAGCCGGGAGATCCCCCTGATGCGATCACGGTGTGGCGCAAGGGCGCGGGCGACATCTCGATCCAGGTAAAAGGCCGCTCGGCGCACGCTGGGATGGTGCCCCAGAATGGCAGGAACGCCTCGGTGGAGCTCGTGCATCAGCTTGCGGCGCTGGAGCGAGTATTCCCGCACGCGGGCGACAGCACGACGGTCAACCTGACGGTAATCAAAGCCGGCACCCGCAACAACATCATCCCCGACTTCGCGGAAGCCACGCTGGACGTTCGCTTTCGAAAGCGCGAGGACTTCGATGTGGTCCTCGCCCAGATCAAATCGGGACTGTTGCCCCCGATCGTGCCGGACACCACGATCGCGGTGACGGCCGACGGATCGACCTATCCGCCGCTCACCGAGAATGTCCAGATCGATGCGCTGGGTGCGCGCGCGCAAGCGATCTATGCCGAGCTCGGCAAGACCCTGACGCTGTCAGGCAATGGCGGTGCCTCGGAATCCGCGGTCGTCATGTCCATCGGGACGCCGACACTCGACGGGCTCGGCTTCGTCGGCGATGCCTTTCACACAGACCATGAATGGATAGACCTGGCGAGTATGACGCCGCGGATGTATTTGTTCGTCCGCTTGCTCATGGAGACCAGCCGCTCGATGCCGAATAAATAAAATCCGTGATGCGGTGAATCGCGAGAAGTCATCCCCCGGTGGCGTTGGGATCGCGCCAGGCGCGCTCGAACGGCAGACGCCACGCGTACGGGGCGACGAGTTGATGAATGGCATTCGGACCCCAGCATCCCGGTGTGTACATGCGCACCGGCGGCGGCGCGTCCAGTAAAGGCGTCGAGACTTCCCAGAGGCGCTCGATGCCTTCGGCGGTCGTGAAGAGCGTCCGGTCGCCGCGCATCGCGTCCAGGATCAACCGCTCATAGGCCTCCAGCACATCGCCGATATGGCTGGTGTCGTGCATCGCGAACTGCAGGCTCAGCTTGTCGAGCCGCATCCCGGGGCCCGGGCGCTTGCCATAAAAGGACAGTGAGAGCTTGGCCGCGTCGGCGAGATCGAAGGTCAGATGGTCGGGACCTTGAGCGCCGATTCCCGAGCCTTCGGGAAACATGCTCTTCGGCGGCTCGCGGAAGGCGATGGAAATGATTCGCTGGCCCTCGGCCAGCCGCTTGCCGGTGCGCAGGAAAAATGGCACGCCCGCCCAGCGCCAATTGTCGATGTGGCACTTCAAGGCAATGAAGGTCTCGGTGTCCGAATCCGTGGCGACGCCCTCCTCGGAGCGATAACCGATGTACTGGCCGCGGATCACTTCGCTCGGCTTGATCGGCAGCATGCTGCGAAACACCTTGTTCTTCTCCTCGCCGATGGGGCCGGGCTCCAGGGACGTCGGCGGCTCCATGGCCATGAACCCCAGAATCTGGAACAAGTGGGTGACGACCATGTCGCGATACGCGCCGGTCTGCTCGTAGAAGGCCGAGCGCTTGCCGAGCCCGAGGGTTTCCGGCACGTCGATCTGCACGTGATCGACGAAGTTGCGGTTCCAGATGGGCTCGAACAATCCGTTGGCGAATCGAAACGCGAGAATGTTCTGCGCGGGCTCCTTGCCGAGAAAGTGATCGATACGAAAGATCTGATCCTCGCGGAACACCTCATGGAGCCGCGCATTGAGCTCCACGGCGCTCTTCAGGTCGGTGCCGAAGGGCTTCTCCATGATGACGCGCGAGCGATCGACGAGACCGGCGTCGCCCAGCAGGCGCACCGCGGACAAGGCGGCGTTCGGCGGAACACTCAAGTAGTGAAGCCGGCGGCTCTCGGTGCCGAGCGATCGCTCCGCATCGTCGACGGCCGCCTTGAGAGCGGCCGGCCCGGCGGTCAGCGGCACGTAGCTCAAGGTCTGGGCAAAGGACTCCCAGCCCGGGTCGTCCACCTTGCGCGTCGTGAACTCCAGCACGGACTTGCGCATTTCCTGCCGAAACCCGTCGCTATCGAGCTCATCCAGCGACACCCCGATGATCCGGCAGCCGGGAATGAATCCGGCAGTCGACAGATGAAACAGCCCCGGCATGAGTTTGCGCTTCGAGAGGTCGCCGGTCGCGCCTACGAGAACCACGACCTGCGGGTAATTGGGACCGACACCGTTTGGAATTTTCTTCATGACCAGAGCCTTCCGCGATTTTCCATAACATAGCAAAAGGCGCGCAAGGGAGACCCGATCGGTGTCACAGTCCGCGGCGCTCGACGAACTCCGCGAGCAGTGCCGGGAACTCGCCGCCCGTCATTTCAATCCCTCAGCGATGCCATAAACCTCGCTTGCCCGGATTGAGGCGCATGCGCAGCGCATTCTGAGAATAGGCGATCGCGACGTATTGTCCGACCAGTGTCGGAAACTCGAGCAACTGGCGTTCGCTCCAGGAGCGCGCGAGCACGTTCCAGGTGTCGTCCGAAATCATCTGGTCGCCCAGCAGTTCCTCGACGCCTTTTAGAATCGCCGCCTCGTGGTCGGTCCAACCCGGCGCGGATGAGCCTTGTGTCACGCGCTCGACCTCCTCGACCGTCACCCCATAGCGCTTGGCGATATCGACGTGCTGGCTCCATTCATAGGGCGCGCGGCACAGCCAGCCCACACGCATGATCGCAAGCTCCCTCTCGCGTGGTGAGAGGACCCCCTTGCCGAGGAGCTGGATTCCCATTTCCATCTGGCAACGATAAAGGCCCGGATGCTTCAGCATCGTGGCGAAGGCTTCCGGCACGACCGAGTGCTCGGAAATGCCCAGCGACTCGCGGATGGTGATGACGAGAGCCCTGGCCTCGTCATCGAAGTCCTCCTGTTTGAGCGGCTCGATGCGTTGCGGCTTGCCCAGCACTTGGGCTTCACGGGCGCCGATATCGAAGTCCACAGGGTCGGAGGATTGGTCTCGCGGCGAGAGGCTCATGGGAATCTCCTGTTAGTACGGGTCTTTCTAGCAGCCGCTTCGGGTTCTGTATAGAGAAATGCTAATCTCCGAGTACCCGCTTACGCTGGGAGGGGGCTCCCATGTCCAAGTCGACGCACCACAAAGAATTCAAGGCTCTCGTCCCGGGCACGCGAGTCAGCAGGCGGCAGCTCGAGCACATGGGCGCCCGATTGACTTGGTCGCAATAGCGCGGGGGCATTGCATGAGGAGCTTGATATATGGATTGATCGGCTGCGCGCTCGTCTGTGCAACCTCGCGCCCCGCCCACACGGCGCCCGAGAGGGCCACGATCTCGAGCCAGTCCGATCTGCCCCATTTCAGCTATCCGATCAACGGCTCCGCGTCTGCACTCATCGATGCGGATGATCCAACATTCGCCGCATTTGCCAAAGAGGTCCGCGCCAACGTCGAGCGGGTTCTGAATGATTACGACATCAAGGACCGGTCCACGCTGCGCGAGCTGTTGAGCGAAAAGCTCGATCTGCAGGAGCTCGACGGCCAGTACCAAGACGCGCTGCAAACGGTCGCGTCGCTGCGCGCGCTCGAGGACAAGCCGTCGCAGAAGCTCACGAGCGGACTCTTTGTCCTGGCCCGACTTCAGGCGGCCATTGATGCGCACGCCGTGGGCAACGTCGCGTATGAGCAGGCCTTCACCAAGCACTATGGCGCGGCCGTCGATCCCCTGCCTTGGGACGTCGTGCAGGATTCGGTCCGCAATTCGTATGCCTCGGCGCGCTTGAGGACACGAGCGGCGGTGATCGGCGGCGTGCAGACCGACATCGATCCGGCCGTCAGCAAGTCGGGCGCCGTGAACAACATCGAAGCGGCGGATCTCATCGCAGCGCGCAACGAGCTCGAGGCTGCGCTTCCCTTGGGCGCCGCACGTGCGGCCGTATTGCAGGAATACATCGCAAAACACAACACGCCCAAACCCGACATTTGGACTGCACGCGAAGTCACGCTGGATCGCCGCCGCCATCTGACTCCGGTGCTGGTGGGAATATGGGACTCGGGTATCGACGTGACGCTGTTCCCCGACCAGCTTCACACGGACCGCAAGGCGACGGCGAGTGGAACGCACGGACTCGCCTTCGACGATCAGGGGTTTCCGTCGCAGAGCTGGCTGCATCCGCTGACGCCGGAGCAGCGCGACGGCTACTCGGAAGTCCTCGAGCTGATCAAGGGTGTCAACGACTTGCGCGAGGGCCTCGACTCGAGCGACGCCGAGGCGGCGGTGAAGAAATACACTGCGCTTTCCGTGGAACAGGCGCATCAGCTGAATGAAGAGACCAAGGTGATCGGCCATTTCATCCACGGCACGCATTGCGCGGGCATTGCGGTGCGCGGCAACCCGGCCGCGCGGCTCGTCGTGGCACGCTTCAACGATCAGTTACCGGATTTGCCGTTTCCCCCGAGCGAGGCATGGGCACGCAAGCTCGGCGCGGACTTCCGGCAAATGGCCGATTACTTCCGCACCCGCCACGTGCGCGTGGTCAACATGAGCTGGGGCGACGAACCCCAAGAATTCGAGACCTGGCTCTCGAAGACCGGTGGGGGCGCGGATCCCGTCGAGCGCAAGAGGCAAGCGGCGGAGCTTTTCGCGATCTGGCGCCATGCGATCGAAACGGCAATCAAGTCCGCTCCCGGGACGCTCTTCATCACGGCTGCCGGCAACAGCGATAGTGACCCCGGTTTCATGGACGATGTGCCGGCGTCGTTGCGCTTGGCGAATCTCATCACGGTCGGCGCAGTCAACCAGGCGGGCGATGAAACCGCATTCACCAGCTCCGGCGACATCGTGGCCGTGCACGCGGACGGCTATCACGTGGAGAGCTTGGTCCCCGGAGGAACGAGGCTCAAGCTCTCGGGCACCTCGATGGCATCCCCGAATGTCGTCAATCTGGCCGCCAAGCTACTTGCCCTCGACCCATCCCTCACCCCGAAGGAGGTCATCGCACTGATCCGCCGAGGAGCGACTGCGAGCGAGGATGGCCGCCTCCAATTAATCGACGAGAAGCAGTCGGTTGCACTCCTCGGCGAGCGCCGCAAAACATCGCCAGCCGCTGCGGGCACGTAAGCCACTGAGGTTAAGATTGGGCGGCAGCCATCGCGAATGGACTCGCCGCCGCTTTGGAATTAAAGTCATTAAAATTAACAAGAGCGCAGGGACTGCTTGCAATGACCCGACGTCTGGCCGCGGAATTCATCCGTACTAACCATGGCCTATGCCATCGCTCACGGAGATCGTCATGACGTTCGGCTTTTTGTTCGTCATCATGGGCTCGACTCACGGCAGTGCACCCAAGGGCTTTGCCCCGTTGCCGTCGGTCTGAGCCTCACTCTGATTCACTTGATCAGCATTCCGGTGACCAATACCTCCGTCAGTCCGGCCCGCAGCACGGGACCGGCTCTGTTCGTGGGCGGCTGGGCACTGTCGCAGCTGTGGCTCTTCTGGCTGGCGCCGATCGTGGCTAGTGCCCTGTGGGGCGCCATTTATCGCTGGGTGAGCAGTCAGCCCGCTCCCGTTGCCGTGGTCGGATCGGACCCGCGCTGATCCCCCTGTGCGGCACATCGGACTCACCATCGCGACGGCGCTCATCGCGCTGGCAATCCCACGAATCTCAGCCACGCAGGAAACGTCGTGCCCGCTGGCGGGCGAACGACCGATGTTGGTCGCTCAGCTATTCTTCGGCTTGAGCGTCAAGGGTCGAGGTCCCGTCACTCCGAAGGAATGGCGGGTATTCGTACGGCAGAATGTCGCGCCCCGGTTTCCGGACGGTTTCACCGTCTATGATGCGCATGGCGACTGGCTCGATCCGGTCAGCCACTCAGTCGTTCGCGAAAACTCGAAAGTCATGATCATCGCGGCGGAAGACTCGGTCGAGACCCGCAGAAAAATCACCGAAGTGTCGGAGTTCTACCGCAAGGCCTTCCATCAGCAATCCGTGGGTGTGATCACCAGCCGGGAATGCGCGGCGTTTTGATCATGCGCTAGCCGCCACGCTCGATCAGTGCAATCCGCGAGCTCTCCTGAGTGCGGTGCTGCGCGTCCATACCCTTCTCCGCGTGAACGTTACTCGCCCCGATTACCAGGAGCAGCGAACCAGTCGTCATCCGCTCCGCGCCGCACCGGTTCCGCGGCCGCTCGTCGCTGGCCAGAAACTTTCTACTTGGCTGTCAGGCCGATGAATGGGGCTACATTAACATGCGCCCTCACGGGTGCACGAGCCTGGCGGATCGTAGTTCGTGCGACCGCCAGGGCATTGACGCCGGCCCGGCGTCATCAGAATCCGTCGTTCAACAGCCCGACGTGGAAAGCATTGCTGCAGCTAAGGATTGGCAGCGAAATCCCAAACGACGCTGCAAGTGGCGAGGGGAGAGCCAGGAACGTCGAGACCGATATTCGCCTCAGCATGGCACGCTCCGTCCTCAACCGAAGGCAGAGGCGCCTGCTTCAGCGACCGCCTGACCTGCTCGCCCGAACCGCCGCTCACGCCAACGGCACCCACGACTTTGCCAGCGCGCTTCAGCGGGATACCGCCCGCGACCGAGAAGGAATGGAAAGCGGGGAGGCGGGGGATGAACTGGTTATAGATGAAAGCGCCGAGTCCGAAGCTTCCCACGACGAGTCCGCCAGCGAGACCGCGCCGCTCGGGGAACCACTTGGTCACGACCGCGAGCGGCGTGATGTACGCCATGCCGGCGCCGATCCCTCCCATCAGGTCGTAAGTTAGGTAGAGCCAGGGAGCGCCGAACACCGGTGTGCCCAGCCCGGCGAGCACATTGCCGGCTCCCCGGAGGGCCACGCCGGTCATCGCAACCGACCGCGGTCCCTTCCGTCCAACCAGAATCCACCTACGACCCCCCACGGTCGCCAGGGAGAAATTCGCGATCGCATAGGCCCACGTCGTGGTCGTCAAGTCCCAGCCGAAGTCGACGACGAGCGGCTGAGCAAATATCGCCCACGAGTAAACGGTTCCGATGAGCAGCATCACCGCCGATCCTCCGATGGCGACGATCCAGCGGTCCGGCAATGCTCGCACGTCAACCTCGCAGAATTTGTGGCTCCTGCGAAGAAGATCGTATTTGGCATTCGGAACCGGACAAGGCAGCGCCGCGGCGGCCGACGGGCGCCGGCGGCCACCGCGCACGAGCCGCTCCAATGCAGCAAAATCAATGTTAAATCGCTGGCGGCGCCCGTGGCCGATCGGTAATGTGCGGTGGGGGCCGTCCCCATATGGAAGGGTCGAGACATGCAGTCAGGTGCGACGGGAAGGAAGCGGTATCGCGTGGTTCAATGGGCGACGGGCAACGTCGGGTCGCGCGCACTGCGCCGCGCCATCGAGCATCCCGATCTCGATGTGGTCGGCGTATGGGTACACAGTACAAGCAAAGTGGGCCGCGATGCGGGCGAACTCGCCGGAATAGCGCCCATCGGCGTCGCTGCGACCAACAAGATGGAGGACGTGCTGGCGCTCAAGCCGGATTGCGTGCTGTACATGCCGCACGTCTGTAACTACGACGAGATTTACAGAATTCTCGAATCCGGCTCAAACATCGTCACCACTCGGATGGAATTGCAGAACCCTGCGGCGCTCGATGCCGCGATCTGCGCGCGAATCGAGCAAGCGTGTCGGCGCGGCGACAGCTCGATCCATGCGACCGGCGCCAGCCCCGGCTTCATCACCGAAGCAATCCCGATCGTGCTCGCCTCCATCCAGCGTCGCCTGGATAGCCTGCGCATCGATGAGTTCGCTGATTGCTCGTCCCGTAATTCCCCCGAGATGCTGTTCGACATGATGGGTTTCGGCAAGCGGCCGGGGCCGGCCAATGAAGCACAACTACACCATGCGCGACTCTCTTTCGCCCCCTCGCTGCAACTAGTCGCTTCGGCGCTCGGGCTGCCGATCGACCACGTGGAAGTGCACGGCGCGCAAGGGCTCGCACGCAAGGACGTTCACATTGCAGCAGGCGTTGTTCCGGCCGGAACCGTCGCCGCGATGAGGACGACCGTCTCGTGTATGCGGAATGGAAAGCCCCTAATGAGCTTCACGACAACCTGGTTCGTGTCCGAAGATGTCGATACGAGCGACGGTGCGAAGTGGGAGTTCCGCTCGCCATCGGGCTGGCACATCGTGCTGCAGGGAGATTGCCCACTCGACATCTCCATATCCTTTCCGGTGCCGCTCGAGGATTATGCCGACATGACACCGGGTCTTACCGCGCATCGGCCCGTCAACGCCATCCCGTATATCTGCGAGGCACCGGCCGGCATCCGGACGACCGTCGATCTCCCTCAGATCATCGCACGCCTCGCCTGAGTATCTTTCGCGGCCGCAGCGCTAGCCCGCGCGGCACCGAGTGTGGGGAAAAGGCGAATCGCGTGTCTGCGGTGGACATCAGCAAGACGTACGTGGACCTCGCGCGACGGAATCGGCACACTAGCCGCGCCGACCATCGGCGCATTCAGCAACGGGCGCGGGGAGTTCTATGACCAGGTTACGCTCAACGGCCGAGCGATCTTGGTTCGATTCGTCATATCCGATATCACGCCGACGTCCGCTAATTTCGAGCAGTCGTTTTCGAGCGACGGCGGCAAGACCTGGGAAGTGAATTGGAGCGCTAATTAGCAGCGATGAACAGGCCGACGACAGATACCTTTGAGTTTCCGCCCGAGGCATTCGAAAAATGGGATGTCGGGGATGATTCCGACTTTTATGCACAACCGCGTTTCGTCACTCATATTGACGACGCAGCGATATCTGCATTGACATCATTCTACCGGGAAAGGTTGCCCGCCGGCGGTGTCCTTCTCGACCTCATGAGCAGTTGGGTCAGCCATCTACCGTCAGACGTCGCCTATGCGGAAGTCATCGGGCATGGCATGAATGCCGACGAGCTTGCCAGAAACCCGCGGCTTGATCGCCGGTTCGTTTTGGACCTCAACCGCAATTCCCTGTTGCCCCTGTGCGACTCGTCGGTGGACGCGGCAATGATTTGCGTGTCGATCCAATATCTGCAGCAGCCTGTGGCGGTGCTTCGCGAGGTCGCGCGGATTCTCAAGCCTCGCCAGCCTCTCGTCATAAGCTTCTCGAACCGCTGCTTTCCCACAAAGGCTGTAGCTATCTGGCGGGCGCTCGATGATGCGGGACATGCACAACTGGTCTCATTGTATTTGCGAAGCGCTGGTTTCGCAGACATCGAGACCCGAGTCCTCTGCGATGGCAGTGTGAGCGATCCCTTGACCGCCGTCATCGGCCTTGGACCCTACCTGCCCTGAACCATTAATTGAGAACTTGCATCTGCCGCAGGATCACATTGAATCCCAGTCTTGCTGACTGTCGTTCTGGTGGGCTCTGCTGCCACGATGCAGAAGTACCCACAGAAAGGCGCAGCTGGAGACCAGCGACATGACCAGATACGACAATAGGATGGTCACTTCTGCCAACTCCTACCCTGTCTCTTGCCTCCCTCCATGCCCCCAAAACATGACAAATTAAGGCGTTTGTCACATAGAGTGTACCTTGCAACTAGTTGCCTAGCGTGTACAGAGAAGCACGTCACCCAACACAAGAAAATACGGGGAACGGATGCCGAGTAACTAGTACGTCACGCGGCCAGTATGGATTACAGGTACATCGGTAACTCGTTAGGTTAAATCACTGGTACCGGCGCACCCGCGTTGGCTCTAAATCACCTCACTCTCTTTGACCGGCGCGTCGATGCTCACGCGGCAGTTCGGACAGCGATGGATCTTTTGGCTTCCCCAGATGACCGCGATTGCAGCACCGAGCGGCCGGGAACATCGGGGACAGGGAATCGTGATTATTCTAAGGGCGAACCAAGCGAGCACCACGCACAAGACGCGGTAGTCGGTGAACATGAGTACTAAGACCGACACTTTTCGTGGAAAGGCATCGGGATAGTAGAGAACGACGATGCGCAGCATCTGCAATATCGCGTAAGGAAGCGCAAAAAGCAGGGAGAGGTTGCGAAAGCGGCGCTTGATGTAATCGCGGATCGACATGTTTTCGCATGCTAGCCGCGGAGTTCGAGTGTGGGAAGGTGGGGGCGCAGACGAATGAACTTCGTTCTGCAAGTGATGTCTTGAGCGGTGTCCTGATAGGGCGGCAGCAGAACAAGTGGATCTGGCGGCGCAGTAGGATGCCGTGAGGATCGGCGCCTCGCGCCCAGGCGGGTGCCCTCGCTGCGGGCGAAGTGCCGGCCCTATGTAGTCTGTGATCGCTCTCTCGATTAGCGCTTCGCATCCGCCTTTGCGTCGGGCTTTTCGAAAGTGGCTTCTTTGGCATCGGACACTTCCACCCACTTCTCACTGGGCGAGGTCTCGGCGTCATAGTTGTCGTGCCAGTTCCACCACTTGTACGGCGGAGTCTGTGGGTAGCCTTGCGGCGAGTCTTCCCAAGTCTCCTGACGGCCGAGCGCCGTGATGTCGAGGTAGCTCCAGGTGGTACCCATCGCCTCGTCGCCACGCTCGTTGACGAAGTACGTGCGAAACACCTTATCGCCGTCCCGAAAGAATGCATTGTGACCGTGCCATTCGTTCACACCGAAGTCGGTGTCGAAGCTATCCGTGATGGTATACCAAGGCATCAGCCAGCCCATTCGGGCCTTCAGGCGCTCGATGTCCTTTTGCGGCGCGCGCGAGGCGTAGGCGAGTGTTGTGTCGCGGGCATTCAGATGGGCCAGATGGCCGACCTGATCGGCGCCCAGGGAGCAACCGCGGCAGGCATGATCGGGCCAACCGAACACCCCGGGCTCGAAGAAGGCACGATAGACGATCAACTGACGGCGTCCTTGGAACAAATCGAACAGGCTTGCCTTGCCCTTGGGTCCGTCGAACTGGTACTTCTTGTCCACAGCCATCCAAGGCATCCGCCGGCGTTCGGCGGCCAGCGCATCACGGGAGCGGGTGAATGCCTTCTCTTTCACGAGAAGCTGCTGGCGCGCAGCGTCCCATTCCTGCTGTGACACGATCGGGGGCGTGCTCATCGCGAGCTGCCCTTTCCGCTGCTCCTCGCTTTTCTCTTTGCCGGTTGCCATTTCATGTCTCCTTTGCTTTTCGAGACAGTCCGAAACGATTCGCCTTGAACAAGGTTCTGAATTTGCCGATCCACAGCGCTAGAACTCCTCCCGAGGATCCGGCGCCGGCGACCATTGCTGCCGTGCTTGCGATGCATAGTGGGCACATATGTTCCTCCTCTCCTTTGCGGACGTTTGGCCCGTGCTGCCTTGTCGATATGACCCGTGTGCATGGTGGCCTGGAGCGAATACTGACGTAGGTCTCGATCGGCCAGGGAGTGACAAGTGTGGCGGGATTCGGCACACGATACTTATCGGGCTATCGCGAAACTGGCGCATCGACAAAGGAAAAGAAAGCGTGCGCCGGCCGCTACCGGGTGTCGGGTGTGTCCGACGGCGCCAATCTCGAAATCCAACCGGCGCGAGCCATAGAGCCCGAGCCCTACGAACCCGTGCTCTAGAGCGAAGGGCGCGTCAGAGACGCGCGCTGCGGCGACCGATCAATCGCGTGATGCCTTGATCGCCCTCGCCACGGTTACCAGCAGTGCGCCCGAAACGGCCGCAATCGCCAGCGCCTTGACGGGATTCTCTTTGGTGTAATCGATGATGGATTGCGAGGCAGAAGAGACCGTATCGCGGGCGCGCCCGGCGACATCGGTTACTGCGTCGAGCCCTTGCTTGCCCATCGCCTGCGCTCGCGCCGCCGCTTGACGAAAGCCGGGAGCCGCATCATCGCGGATCTCGTCGACTTTGTTTGAAAGAGTCGCCCCCGCTTCGCGAATCCCGCCTTGCACTTTGTCGGTCGCCGTATCGGCAAGGGCCTGACCCTGCTTCCCGAGGGTCTTCACTGAATTTTCCATGAGTCATTCCTTCTTCTGTTTGGGTAAGGCGATGTCGCCGAGGTGGTAGCACAGCCTGCTGGAAGGATCGCTCCGATGCGTTCGCTATACGCTTGATCGACGGTCGCACACGTGCCTCGATTCTTGTGGGTGGCACCTCTACGAAAGAGGCGGAGCGGTGTCCCAAACACCGCCTCGCCCAATGCATCCTCGCTCACGTATGGCTACGCGCGGCAACCGCAGCGCCATCCTCGCCACCGATTACGATCTCCACGCGGCGGTTGAGCTGTCGGCCGCCGGCATCCGCGTTGCTCGCGACACCGAAGTCCTTGCCGTAACCCCGAGTTACGACGCGCGACGAGTCGATTCCTCGATTCACCAACACCGATTTCACGGTCTCCGCGCGCCGCTGTGACAAATCGAGATTGAATGAGTCCGTACCGACGCTGTCGGTGAAGCCATCGATCTCCACACGACGCTCAGGGTGATCCGTCAGAAATCGCACCAACTGGTCCAGATTTCGCGACGCGCCTGGATTCAGGTCTGCCTTTCCGGTGTCAAATAGCACGTCTCCCAGAGTCAGCACCAACCCACGGTCGGTCGGCTTTGCTTTGAGCGCATCCAACTCCGCTTGCAGAGCGGCGGCTTGCTGAGTCGCCTGATCGCGGGCCGCGTTCGCATTCGCCGCCCTTTGGGTCGCATCATCGCGAGCCGAGATCGCGCCATTGACTTCCTGGGTCCGCGCGTTCAGCTGAATTCGATCCCGGTCGGCCTGTCCGGCCGCCACCCGAGCATCGTTCGCCTTCGCGCCCGCCCTAAGTTGTGCAAGGTGCGCGGTTTGGGTTGCGAGGTATGCCGGTTGGGCGATGGCTCGCTCATCGCGCCGTACGGCCGCCGCGTCGGCTTCCGCAAGTTCGTTCCGCGCCGATTGCAGATCCAATGCAGCGTATTTTTGAACGTTCGGATCCGCTTCCGCGGTGCGAACCGCACTACGGGCGTTCTGGAGCGCGGAGGTGTCCAGGGGAACCGTTGCGCAGGCGGCCATCCCGAGCGCCAATGTAATTGCTGTAATAAGTTTCGTATTCATGTGATGTCCTTTCATTGAGGCGGCTGCGAGCTGCGCGCGGCTTCTTGACGAAGCGTTTGCAGACCTGCATCGAATTCCATGGCGGCTTTCTTCGAACGGGCCAGCGAGGCGGTTGCTTCGGCGACCTGAGCGTCTATGTTGGCCTGATCAGCCCAGTCAGCGGCTGGCTTTAGGTCTCGATCGGCATTTGCTTTCTCGGCGCGGGCGAGCTTGTCTCGCGCCGAGGCCAATTCCACCGGGGCCGCTTCTGGGGCGCCTGCTTGCTCTGCGTGCTCAACGGCGGCCTTGGCGACTGCAATTTTGTCGTCCGCTACATGATTGCTCGCCTGGGCCGCGACACTCAAAGTGATCGCTGCTAAAGCAACGGCAATCCGTGCGAGAATTCGAGTTCGGTTATCCATATTTGATGTTCCTGGTTGTTTCCTTCGAGCAAAGTCATCCGCGACCCCATTGAATTGGCGCCGCAATCGCGTCGTCAGAGGAGGAGCCGGAGAGCCGTAGAACGCCGGCAGCCTCGAAATCGCGTACGCCAGTCCAACTTCCGGGGGGTTAGAAAGCTCCTAAACAACACAATAACAACTCCGGTTGGGAGCTTCTGTAGGCGCAATGACTCGAAGCAGTGTAGGACACGCGTCAGTGCTCGCGATTTTGTGGTCCGCCGTCGGCTCCGCCATCGTCACGGACTTGATCGCTGCCGGCCATCAGGTGCTCGGCCTGACCGCTCGGACAAGGGAGCGCAAGCCCTCGCCGCGGGGGGGTGCCCTGATCCATCGCGGCTCACTTGCGGATCTGGACAGCCTGAGGAACGGCGCCACCCAATCGGATGGCGTGATCCAAACCGCCTTCAACCATGACATCTCGAAATTCTTGGCGAACTGCGAAGCGAGCTGCCGCTCGCAACTCGGCGGATGCGGAACGTTCAGTTCCAGAGCCGCAGGTTTCTCGGCAGCTCCCGTGCACCGACCGCATCGGGATCGGACCGCACGGCGGAGGCGCTGCCGCCGGATCCCGTGACGGCGTCGTCATCGTCGAACGCAGTCAGCGGCGGCACCGTGAGGGGCTGCCCGCCTTGACCTTGCAACATCCCGTTCAAAGGAGGGAGCTCGGATTTCGTCAGGCGTGAGAAATCGGCATCGATCTGGGCGAGCTGCGCGCGCAGCGCCTCGGTATTCGCGAGCTGGTAGGCGGACGGCGGGCCGTCCCAAGAGGTGATCGCACCGTAGAGCTGATCGGTGTGCTCGCGCAGGCGCTCCTCGCCCGTGATGGCGCCGCCTTCCTTGGTGGCAACGATCTTCTTGCGCAGCTCGTCGAGCTTGCCGTCGAACTCGGCGAGGCGCGCCAAGGCGGGATCGCCGGCGGGGCGATTCTTGGACGCTTGCGCAATCTCACCACGCAGCTTCGCGATGCGCGCGAACAGCGCCGATTCGTCGTTGAACAGCGCATAGACTTTCATGGTCGCCTCGTATTGCGCCTTGCGATCCGCCACGGTCCATTTGACGCGCGAGTCGAGGCCGACCGTGATCTTGGTTTCGTAGGTCTTGCCGCCCTTCTCCATGCGGATGGTGTAGACGCCGGGCGGCACGCGGGGTCCCTGAGTTCCGGCGAACGCGAGCTGTGCCGCCGGCGGCACGTGCGGGGCATGCAGATGCATGGTCCAGACGACGCGATTCAGTCCGCGGCGGGTGTTCGCCCGGAGCTCATCGACCACCTCGCCCTTGTCGTTCAAGACCTCGATCTTGAGCTTGCCGAACAGGTGGCGGGTACGCTGGTAGTAGGTGATGACCGCGCCGGTGGTTGGATTGTCGCCGATGAAGGCCGCGGCTCCGGTGGGCCAGCCGCCTTGCGCCTCGATGCGCTGCTGCACGGGGCGCGCCGACACGAACGCCGCGTCCTGAGCCAGGAGCTCGGGCGTCAGATGACGGAGCGGTGTGATGTCATCTACGATCCAGATGCCGCGGCCATGCGTGGCGAGCACGAGATCATTGTCGCGCGGCTGCACGGCGAGATCGCGTACGGCAACGGTCGGGATGTGACCGCCCTTGAACTGCGCCCAGTGCGTGCCGCCATCGACCGAGATCCAAAGCCCGAACTCGGTGCCGAGAAACAGCAGCCGCGGATCGACCACATCCTCTTTGATGACGTGCGCATAGCCGCGCACATCCTTCGTCATCTGCGGGGTCACCAGCGCCCGCCACGTCTTGCCGAAGTCGGTGGTCGCGTAGACATAGGGCGCCATGTCGCCGAAGGTATGCCGATCGAATGCGACATAGGCGGTGCCCGCCGCGAAGCGGCTCGCCTGCACCCAGTTCACCCAGGCGTTCTTGGGAACACCCGGCAGATTGCCGACGACGTTCTCCCAGTGCGTGCCGCCGTCACGGGTCAGCTGCACGTTGCCATCGTCGGTTCCGACCCAGATGAGACCCGCCTGGAGCGGGGATTCGCTGATGGAATAAATCGTGGTATGCATCTCGGCGGCCGAGTTGTCGACGGTGATGCCGCCCGACTGCTCCTGCTGCTGCTTTTCGGGATCGTTCGTCGTGAGATCCGGGGAGATGCGATCCCAGGTCTGGCCGTGATCTTTGGAGCGGAACAGGAATTGCGAACCGATGTATACGGTCCCCGGATCGTGAGGCGAGAGCGCAATCGGCGTGTTCCAGTTGAACCGGAGCTTGGTGTAGCGCTCGAGATCGGCCGCGCCGAGCTTCGGCTGAATGTCGCGAGTCTCGTGCGTGCGCATGTTGACGCGGCCGATGGTGCCACCCTGCGCCTCGGCGTATACATAGTGCGAATCCGACGGGTCCGCGAACATCCAGAAACCATCGCCCCCGTACATGTTTTCCCAGCGCGAGCTGGTGATACCGCCGGGATAGGCGGAGTCGCCGACCCAGGAGCTGTTGTCTTGAAGGCCGCCGAAGACATGGTAGGGATCGGCCTTGTCGAGGCTCACGTGGTAGTACTGAGAGATCGGCAGATTGTCCGTCTTCCACCATTTGTTCGCCCCGTCGAAGGAGATCCACAGGCCGCCATCATCGCCGGCGAAGACATGCTTCGAGTTATTGGGATCGACAAACACATCGTGCACATCGCCGTGCATCCCGACGAATCCGCCCACGGAGGCAAAGCTCTTGCCGCCGTCCTCGCTGAGGATCAGCGTGCCGTCGGTCTTGAAGACGCGGGCCGGATCGCGCGGATCGACGGTGAGGTTCGCGAAATAGAACGGCCGCCATACCATCCACTGGCTCTTGTCGCCGGACTCCCAGGTCGCGCCCCCGTCATGCGAAATGCAGAGCGCCGAGTCGGTCGACTCGATGAAGGCGTAGACCGTCTTCGCATCGCTCGGAGCGAATGCGAGCGCGATGCGTCCGTAGGGCTTCGCGGGCATTCCCTTGTTGGCCGCCGGGGTCAACTCCGTCCAGGTCTTGCCGCCGTCCGCGCTGCGGAACAGGCCGCTGCCGGAGGGGGCCTCAGGCCCCTCGCCCCCGGAACGAAACGTCCAGCCTTTGCGCCGAAAGTCCCAAAGGCTTGCGAGGAGCAAGTCGGGATCGTGCGAATCCATCGCAACGCTGCCGCAGCCGGTCGAGAGATTCGATCCCTTGAGGACGAGCTGCCAGGTGGCGCCGCCGTCGGTGGTCTTGTAGAGGCCGCGCGCGTCCGAGTCGCTCCAGAGCTTGCCCGGCACGCAGGCATAGACGGTACCGGCGGCGCGCGGATCGACGATGATCTTGGAGATGCGCTCCGAATCCGGGAGCCCCGCGTGCGTCCAAGTCTCGCCGCCATCGGTGGACTTATAGATGCCGTCGCCGATCGAGACGCTGTTGCGGGTCCAGGATTCGCCTGTGCCGACCCAGACATTCATCGGATGCGAGGGATCCACCGCGATGGCGCCGATCGACTGCACCGGCTGCTCATCGAACACGGGCTTGAACGTGGTGGCGCCGTCGGTCGACTTCCACACACCGCCGCTCGCAGCGCCCACGAAAAGCGTGATCTTGCCGGACGGATCGGCATAACCCGCGAGCGCCGAGATGCGCCCGCTCATGGCGGCCGAGCCGACATTGCGAGCGCCGAGCCCTGAAATCGCTCCCGCATCGAGCACCGCAGGATGGTCCTGCGCGAACGCCGTCACCCCGAACGCAGACAGAACTACGCAGCCCGCGGCCGCCAATTTAATTCGCATGAGTCTCTCTCCCGCGATTCACGTGCCCGACGCACCGCCGACGCGCGCGGCCGGGAAGTGAAACAACCCCTCGTCCGTCGCGGCGTTCGGCTCCGCCTTGTCAAATTGAACTTTCTGCCGGTCGGTCGAACCCTTGGGGTAGGACACCTGCGCGAAGGCGAAATACGCGCCGTCGACCTTCTGGTAGTCCCCGTAGTCGGTCACCGTCTCCTTCGGCACGCCGTGCTCGATGCGGCGGTTGATGGTGCGGATCTCGAGAAAATAATCGGGATCGAGATAGACGTAGCTGATGTCGCCATTCGGCCGCGTGACGCGCAGCTTGTGCGCGTCCGTGCCGTCGACGTCCTCGGTGCCGAGATAATCGAGCGTGTAGCCCTTGGCCTTGTAATCTACCAGCACGCCGGTGAAGTCCGCGGCATCCTCCCCCAGCGCCTTGGCATCGTCGGCGGAGAGCTTCTCGGGATCCTTGCGGCCCTGGAAGGGATTGATCTGCCAAGCCTGAGTGCCGTCGTAGGCCTGTACCTGGGTCAAACCCTGCAACTCCGCCTCGTAGCGCACCGATTGCGGCCGCTTGATGAGGGTGACGTAGTCGAGTTTGATGGCATCACCGTTGACCAGAAGCGTTCCGGAGAAGCGCAGCGACTCGATGGCGTGAAGCTTTTCGATCCCGCCCTTTGCCTCGACGTTCTTTTGGGCGAGCTCATCCGCCGTGTACGCCAGCGCTGCCGGCGCTGCCAAGATCATGAATGCGGCCACGATTCGGCGCATAGCATCCCTCCGCTTTTTGTCCATACCGCTCGCGCGGCTGCCAAACTCGATCGCGGATTGTAGAGCAAAAAGCCGTAGGTGCGCCCTGAAAAATGATAGGGCAGCACCGGGACCGCGGGCAGTGCGAGGATGCAGCCCAATCGAAGGAGGCTTCAGGTCGTGCGCAGAGTGTTATAAATAGTCGATGGAAATGGGTTTTACGCGCCGCGAGCTCCTCGCAATGGGCCCCGGACGCGTCGGGCGCTCAGCACGCTGCCATTCGCGATCGGTTTTGCGGCAAGTGTGTATTACCCAGCTACCGGATTTCCGATGTGGCTGATGTGGTGGCTTTGGATCAGCTACGGCTTTGGTTTGGACGGCATGCTGCGCGCGTGGTGGGTGCCCTACTTGCTGGTGGCAGACCCCGTACGAGCCGCGCGCTACCAAGAAAGATTCGCGCATACGCATGCGTTCCTACCAACGCGTAACGGAATAAGGCCCGATACGCTGCACGTATGTTTTCACGCTGTTTTTTTCGTGCTGTTGATATTGCTTAGTGTTCTGACGTTTTCCGGTGGCGCCTTTGCCGTCGGATAGTTAGTTCATACGCGATAGCGCAGCTCGACCATGCCACGCTCGGGTCAGCGTTTGATCGCATACGGCTTGCTCGGACTCTTTTGTATTCCGGGTCCGCTGGGCTTGCTCTTCGCTCTCAATTTGATTCTGCATCGTGCGGCTTTTATTCACGCTGCCAATCGCACCGCCGGCACGGTGATCTGGATGGAACCGGTGCGGACCAGTCGAACCGGAGCCGGGACGTGCGTCCCGGTCTAACGCGCGACTAGGTCACAGTCTCTTGCCGTCGACCTTCTTCACCTTGAGCGTCTCGACGTCGACCCCGTCCAAGCACCTGACGTTGATCGCCGCCATTTTCTCGCCGCTCTTCGGATGGGTTCCGATCGCGAACGATTGAATGCCACACGTCGAGCAGAATTGGTGCTCAATCATATGTTTGTTGAATTCAAATTTTGTCAGATCGGCCTCGCCCGACAGGAGCTTGAATTGACTTGCCGGCGCAAACCCCAACAAGGAACCCAGCCTGCCGCATCGTGAGCAATTGCAAGCCAGGACCTCACCGATGTCCATTTGAACTTCGTAACGGACTTTGCCGCATTGACAGCCGCCGGAATGTGTCTCTGGCACGGATGAAGCCCCGCATTGGATAACCCAGTTGGTAAGTGTAAGCATCCGGGCTCAAGGATTGAAGGTCGGCGTCTCTCGTCAATGTTGCGCCGCGATCGATTCGACGCGCAGTGACCGTGCGCCTATGCTGCTTGAATGTCTTGGCAGCACCTGCGCATCTCGCGATTCGGCGGCCCGGAAGTCCTGCAAATGGCTGAGGAGCCGACGATTCCAGAGCCAGGGCCCGGAGAGGTTCGCATCAAGGTGCTCGCCGCCGGTACCGGTTTTACGGATACGATGATTCGGCGCGGGCGCTACCCCGATTTCAAGGGGCCGCTGCCGTTCACGCCTGGCTACGAGATCGTTGGCGTGGTCGAGAAGGTCGGCGCCGGCGTGGCCGACCCCCTCGAGGGTGAGATGGTCGCCGACTTGTGTGTCGTGGGTGGCTACGCGCAGTATGCGATCCGCCCATCGCGCTGGCTCGTGCCGGTGCCCGACGGGATCGACCCGAGCGCTGCGGTTTGCATCCCTCTTGCTTATCTCACCGCGTTTCAGATGCTCACTCGCTGCCGCAAGCTACCGTCCGGCGCCACGATTCTCGCCATAGGCGCTTCGGGCACTGTCGGTACGGCGTTGCTCGATCTCGCGCGCCACCTCGGCCTGAAGGCGATCGGCACCTGTTCCGCGGCGAACCTGGGTGTGATTGAGCGGTTCGGGGCGGCCGCAGTCGACTATCGAGCGGCTGACTTCGTCAGTTCCGTGCGCCGACTGAGTCCGGCCCGGGCCGGCGTTGATATCGCCTTCGATGCGATCGGCGGCGCGCACTTCAGCCGTTCGTTTGCGTGCCTCGCGCCTCGCGGACTGCTCGTGGGCTACGGGTCACAAACGATGGCAGTCGGCCGTGAAAGCCTGATTGCCGCAGGCTTCGGTTTGGCGAGGCTCAAGCTATGGAGCACAGCGAGCTTCCTTTTGCAGGGCCGCAGCGCCCTCTTCTATAGCATAACGTCCCGTCGATCGACTCACCCGGAGGAATTCAAGGCCGACATGGTGACGTTGTTCCAGCTGTTACGCACCGGCGCCATTCAGCCGGCCGTGATCGAGCGACTGCCGCTCGTAGCGGCGGGCGAAGTCCATGCGCGCATCGACAGGGGTGGATTGGGCGGCAAGATTGTGTTGCTGCCCTGGTCGGCGTAGGAGGCCCCAGGTAGCCGGTCCCAATTGGAAGGCAGCGGCGGGAAGAGGACTCAATCCTTCGGGCCGAACAGCCCCGCCGCGTAGACGATCAGGCCGCCGACGATAACGCCTGTCGCAAATCCGAGCCGCGGATAGCCGGTGATGTACCGGTCGACCGACGCGGCGTATCGACGAATTCGTCGAGTGGCACTCTTGCGCTGCGCCTCAAGCGAGTCGATGGAGGCTTGCGCGCGACTGCTCAGCTCTCGAACTTGTGGAGATTGATCCTGACCAAGGGTGCAGATCAATTCTTCGACGTCCCGAATCAACGAATCAATTTGTCTGGATTCTTTCATATCGCACGTTCCCTGTCGGTAAGGTTACTTCAATATAGCGACAACCCCGCAGCGATGCTGCGCAGCATGTGTAGGACGCGGCAGAAATCCGATGTAAGCGCGTCGGCGACCGTGCGTTACCATTGTTCATCGCGTTGTAACAGCGCTAAAGACGGTTAGAGCATCGCATTGGATAAGCATACATCCAGGCCGGCGGCCTTGTTTAACAAGATTCTCACTCAGGAGGGTGTGTTAGGTCGCTTCTGGATTCGCTACTTCGGCGCAATAGCACTCGTAGGCACTGCGCTCGGTCTACGATCCCTGCTGTTGCCCGCAAACGGCGGTTTCGCGCTCATCACGTTCTATCCAACCGTGACAGCAGCCGCGCTGCTCTGCGGGACCCGGCTTGCTGGCGAGCGTGCTCAGCGCCGCGTGTGCGGCGCTCTTCTTCCTGTCGCCATTTCGCTCGGAGACCGGCCACGTCGCCTCTTTCGGATTCTTTTTTGTGACTTGCGCCCTAACTATTTTCCTTACTCACCGACTACGGAAATCGGATCTGAGACTACGCGCGCGCGAGCTCAAGTTCCGGACGCTTTACGAAACTTCCAACGTCGGCATCGTCCTCACGGACGCGAATAGTCCGGCTCGCCATCGAGGATGACGGCACGGGTATCCCACCGGCGCCGGCCGCCACGGGCATGGGCCTCAAGATCATGCAGTTCCGCGCGGCAACCATCGGCGCGCGGCTGTCGATCGGCCGTGGAGAGAGTGGCGGAACCCGCGTATGCGTCGAATGTTTGCAGGCACCATAGCGGTCGACTCGCGGCGCGCATGAAGCGGACGATCCGTGAGGAGCTTGCCGCAGTGCAGGGCCTGCGGCTCGCCGGCCTGCACGACTGAGTGAACGTTTGCATTTTTCGTTCGGCAGCGGGACGCGATGAAGACCTTAGATTCGCTTCGTCAGTAGCGGTAGCCATCGCCCTTATACGGCCCTGCCCGCTCGACACCGATATAACGCGCCTGATGCTCGGTCAGTAACGTGAGGTCGGCGTCGAGCTTCTTGAGCTGCAGTCGCGCCACTTTTTCGTCCAGATGTTTGGGCAGTACGTGAACACCGATCGGATATTTGGCAGTATTCGTATAGAGTTCGATCTGCGCCAACGTCTGGTTGGCGAACGATGCGCCCATGACATAGCTCGGGTGGCCCGTGCCGCAGGCGAGATTCACCAATCGGCCTTGGGCCAAGAGAATGATGCGCTTGCCATCGGGAAAGATGATGTGATCGACCTGAGGCTTGATGTTTTCCCACGTATATTGTTTGAGCGAGACGCAGTCGATTTCGTTGTCGAAATGGCCGATATTGCAGACGATGGCGTTATTCTTCATGCGCTCCATGTGAGCGTGCGTGATCACATGAAAGTTGCCGGTGGCGGTGACGAAAATGTCGGCATGCTCGGCTGCATACTCCATGGTCACGACGCGATACCCTTCCATCGCCGCCTGTAGCGCGCAGATCGGATCAACCTCGGTTACCCACACTTGCGCCGAGAGGGCGCGTAGCGCCTGCGCCGAGCCCTTACCCACATCGCCATAGCCGGCAACGACCGCAATCTTGCCCGCAACCATGACGTCGGTGGCGCGCTTTATGGCATCGACGAGAGACTCACGGCAGCCATAGAGGTTGTCGAATTTGCTCTTCGTCACGGAGTCGTTGACATTGATAGCCGCGAGGGCCAACTGACCGGCCTTCTCCATTTGATAAAGACGTTTGACGCCGATGGTGGTTTCCTCGGACACGCCCCGTAGCGCGCCGAGGCGCACCGAATACCAGTGTGGGTCGCGCGCGAGTGTGGCCTCGATGGCCTTGAACAGGGCGGCCTCATCTTCGTTACTCGGATGCGCGACTACAGACCGATCACGCTCGGCCCGCGCTCCCAAGTGCAGCAATCCGGTGGCATCGCCACCGTCATCGACCAGCAGGTCGGCCTGTTCACCCCTGGGCCATTCGAATATGCGATGGGTATAGTCCCAATATTCATCCAGCGTTTCTCCCTTGTAGGCAAACACCGCTGTTCCGCGCGCGGCGATAGCCGCCGCGGCGTGGTCCTGCGTCGAGAATACGTTGCAGGAGGCCCAACGCACTTCGGCGCCCAACGATTGCAGGGTTTCGATCAGCACTGCGGTCTGGATAGTCATGTGCAGAGAACCGGCCACGCGCGCGCCGCGCAACGGTTGAAGCGGTGCATACTCGGTGCGGACTGCCATGAGCCCTGGCATCTCAGTTTCCGCAATGGCTATTTCTTTGCGACCCCAGTCTGCGAGGGCGAGATCGGCAACGTGGAAATCGCTGAAGGACGAGTCGCTATCGATAAGTGCGTTCATGGCAAGCTCCAACTCCTGGTTTAAGTTGTGAGCGCCGTTGGCCCTGAAGCCACGGTACCGCAAGCCTGGCTGGTCTATACCCAGTCGCAGCGCTCCTTGCGGCGCCGGCGTGCCGAGAAGGGCACGTCATAGGCAACAAGCATACTGGATTCCGGGTCCTAATGCCTGCGCGGCTGGATGCGTCTTAGACTGGTTTAACGCGCGCGTCCTTGTCGGCCGCCGCGACATCGATCACGACGATGCCAACCTTTTGCCCGGTCTCCACATAGCGGTAGGCATCCGCAATCGCCGCGAGCGGATATTTTCGATCGAAGATCCCTCTGAATTGGCCCGTCTCCATGCGGCTTTTCAGGAAGCGGACAAACCCGTCGATCCGCCCCGGCACCGGAATGACGACGCGGTTGCTCCGTGTGATCGACGACCATATTGCGAGCACTGCGTTTTGAGCCCAAGGTCCGAGATCCGTGGCGGCGAAGATCCCACGGGGCTTCAGTAGCTTGCGGCATCGGAAAAATGAGGTCTTTCCGACCGCGTCCACCACGAAGTCGAAAGCCTCCCCAATCCGCGTGAAGTCCTCCGACGTATAGTCGATGACACGGTCCGCACCGAGGGACTTGAGAAGCTCAAGATGTCGAGTTGCAACGACCGCCGTCACCGCTGCGCCAGATGACTTCGCCAGCTGAACCATCGCCGTGCCGATGGCGCCGCTGGCCCCGTAGATCAAAATCTTCTGACCGATCTTCAGATTGATTCTTTCAAGAACGGCGTTTGCGTAGAGAGCGCCTTCGCAGACCACGGCCGCGTCAAAGCCGGCGCCCGTCGGCATTGGCGCGGCGGCCCGCTCGGGTACCGAGACATACTCGGCGTGAGCGCCATTGCTCCTAGAGGGACACAGGCCGAAAACCCGGTCGCCCGGCTTGAACGATATGGCTCGAGCGCCCACCGCTTCCACCTCCCCGGCGAAATCCAACCCGAAGATGGTTCGTCGCGGTCGGCGCAGCCCATAGAAGATCCGTGTGAAGAATGGGTGCGCTCGCAGTTCACCACAATCTGTCCGATTGACTGTCGCGGCATGGACTCGGACCAAGATCTCATCGGCTGCGGGCGTGGGTTTCGGCACGTCGAGTATTTTCACGACGTCCGGTGATCCGTAACGTGTAACAACCGCCGCTTTCATAAGGTCCTTGCCTGGAGTGTACCTTGACGCCGACGGCGGTTGCGGACATCAATTGCCGACGACGGGACAGTCGTTCGCGCATTGCGGTAGACTCAGATTGCCCCGGATGGAACCCAATCGGGCTTTGCACCGTGGCCTGCAACAGAAGGGATGGACCATGAACAAGAAATTCCTCATTGCCTGGATCGTGCTTTTCGCCGTGTGGTTCGTAGGTAGCTTCGTCGTTCACGGTGTGCTGCTGCGTCCCGACTACATGCTTCTGAGCAACCTATTCCGGGCGGAGGGCGACGAGCGGAAGTATTTTCCGCTGATGATACTTGCGCACGTGATCCTGTCCGGCGCGTTTGTGTGGATCTATGCGCGCGGCGCCGAGGCCAAGCCGTGGATCGCACAGGGCGTGCGCTTTGGAGTGGCTGTCGCACTGCTCACGGTCGTGCCGACCTACATGATTTACTTCGTGGTGCAGCCGATGCCGGCAACCGTGGTCATCAAGCAGATCGTCTGCGATGGTATTCTCACGATAATACTCGGTGTGATTGTCGCGTGGTTGTATCGCTCCCGGGCGGAGCGGACCAGTGCATAGTTAGGCGACGCGCCGCAGCATCTCCCGCTCGAAACTCGGGGTGATGACGCTTAAAATAACGTGCTGTGCAGAGATCGCGAAATGCGAGTCGAACTCAATCAACTCATTGATGCGCTTCCAGGCTTGGGCTGGGCCGCGCTTCCTGACGGTCGAGTGGAGCACTTGAATCAGCGCTGGCTCGATTACACGGGCATGACCGCGGGACACGCTGCGGGTTGGGGCTGGACGGAAGTGCACCATCCGGATGACCGCAAAGGAATTGTCGAGATTTGGCAGTCGTGTGTGGCCTCGGGCGCTCCGGCAAACGCGGAAGCTCGCATACGCCGTTACGATGGCGCATACCAGCGAGCGGTATGAGGGTGATCACGTGCGCCTTAGCGTGATGGATACGGGAGTCGGTTTCAGCCCCGATGCGGCGGACAAACTGTTCGAACCTTTCCATACAACGAAGAGCGATGGAATGGGGATTGGGCTTTCGGTCAGGCGGTCTATTATCGAGGCTCATCATGGGCGTCTCTGGGCGATGGCCAATGAGGGACCCGGTGCAACGTTCTGCTTTTCCATACCATGTGAATCGGCGCCGGCGACCGGCTGGGAGGACCCCCACCCCCCGGATGTCACTGCTGCGGAGGGTGTCTAAGCTACCCATACGGGGACAGTTCGACGGCGCTTCGCGCCTCGCAGCCTAGCCGCCAATCAGCGAGCGCACGGTCGGGGCACCCGCCCAGAGTTTGTCGATGATCGGCGGGTGGCAGGTATGCTTTTGTCTCCCGCTTTCGTCGATCGCCCCGGATCAAGATGCAACACTGGAATATCGTATGCAACTGACAATTCGACCGGTACGCAGAGATGACTTTCCCGCGTGGCTGAAACTCTGGGAGGCTTACAACGCGTTCTACGGCCGGTCCGGCGAGACGGCTCTGCCGTCGGAAGTTACCCAGATGACGTGGTCGCGATTCTTCGACGCCCACGAGCCCATGCACGCTCTGGTCGCGGAGGAGGCCGGAACATTGCTGGGGCTGGTGCATTTTCTCTATCACCGAAGCACGACCGATATCGCTCCGATTTGCTATCTGCAGGATCTTTTCACGACTTCTTCCGCCCGCGGCAAAGGGATTGGGCGCGCCCTGATTCTGAAGGTATACGAGCATGCCAAGAGCTCGGGGGCTCCAGAGGTGTATTGGCAAACGCACGAGACTAATGCCGCCGCGATGAAGCTGTATGACCAGGTCGCCGAGAAATCGGGCTTTTTGGTTTACTCGCGTACGATTTAGCGTTGGCAGTGTAAGTCAGCAGGAAATTATCTCGCGCGATCTGGAGGCAATGAAAATCGCGGGTCTGCCACGCGTCGGCGGCAGCTGCTGCCCGCAGACTTCCAGAGGGACCGAGGATATTCACTGCGGCGGCTCACACATCTATCTGGCAATATTAGCCGGTCGAATGTCTCAAAGTGGTCGGTAACCGGCCGTAGCGGCTCGGAACCCTGTCCGGTCCCAGGCTCTCCGTGGCAAGCCGAGGGCGCCTATTCGGTGCGCGGGCCATGAACTCTGAAAGGAAGTGTCCCATGAAGTCTCCAGCAGTCCGAACCGGGTTGTGCGCACTCGTGTTATGCGGTTTCGCCGCACTGCCGGTCTGCGCAATCGCCGCCGAGTCCGTGAAGAACGACCCCTCCTATGCGGGTCTGCATGGCGAGGTCCTGCTCGACAACGCACGCGTCTTCGTGCAGAAATTCATTATCCCGCCCGGCCAGTCGACCGGCCGTCACATGCACCCGGCTGATCAGCTGCTGGTGTTCATCAAGGGCGGTGTGCTGAGATCTCAGGCGACGGGACGCTCGACCGTGTGGAGAGACGGTCGGGTTGCGTGGCAGAACGCCACTGATCCCGCCGACGAAGGCAGCACCAACACTGGTGCGGCACCGATCGAGGTGGACTTGGTGACTCTCAGGCCGGTGGCTCAATCCGCCGCGCCGGCCCCCGGAGGCAAGCCGAAGTACCAATATCTCAACTACCCGAATATTCCGGGAGAGGACTTGCTCGAGAACGACGAGGTCATCGTGCAGCGCTTCACGGTCGAGCCTGGCCAGTGGGAGGGTGTGCATGCGCACTGCCCGGACATGCTCTACATTCACATCAAGGGGGGCCAGTGGGCAGCGAAAACGTACAAGGAACCCGAGCGTCCCTATCCGAATCCCTCACCGGATGGAGAGGTCGGCTGGATGCCCACGATCGATATCAGCGTAGGACACCAATCAGGGAACATCGGTAAGAACCCGATCGATCTCATCTGGGTGACGCTGAAGAAGTAGCGTCGTCTTTTTCAAATCTACGCGGCCGCCGTCGCTGTCGGGCGGCTACCAAAGAAAACACCCAGGGTCGGAATGCCACCAGCAGCGCCGTGCTGTGGCGGGGCTGCGAAGAAAGCGTGTCGAGTTCGGCCATCTGCAGGAATTCGTCGTGCAGGTGCTCGAGCTTGCGCTTGAGGACGCCGACGGAGCTCTCGGTGAGCTCGGCGGGCTGCCAGCCGAGAAACTCACCACGACCCGAGAAGGCGCTACGCAGAAACTCCTTCTGCACCTGACGTTCGTGGGCGCGACGCACCGGTCCATCGGGCCGCCAGACGAGCCGGCGGCTCACGCGCAGTCGGATCCGCCGCCGCGGCAGTGATTCGATCAACTCGAGCTCGATCAGTCGACTGCGCAAGCGCTCGATCTGAGCTGCGTCGAATTCGTATTCGCGCAAGATCTCCGTATCTGTCCAGCCGTTCAGGAGCAGGTAGAAGTAACTGAGCAGCGCGATGTCTCGCGCGAGCGCCGTCTCCTGTTCCACGCTCAGCATAGTGACGGCGCTCGCGCTGCGATCGATCATGCGGATGAGCTCGGTGACGCTCATGTCCATGGCCTTGCACACTTGCTCCAGCCTGCGAACGGTGAAACTGCGGTGAGCGAAAATGCGCTTGACGCTCGCCTCGCTCAGTCCAATACGGCTCGCGAGGGTGCGGTAGGTGAGGCCTCGGGCCTTGACGCAACGCTTGAGTGCGTCGACCAGCTGATGTGTTTCGTCCAATGCGGTCCCGCTCCTGCGAATAAGTGTTGCCAGCCGCGCCCATGGGTATCGTTTTTCGAAACCTTTTCTCCATAGTATTGCATGGCGCTCCTCGACGCGTAAGGTGACTTCGTCTCCATTACGGCGAGTACAACCATGGCTGGCAGGTCATCGAGGCTACGCGACGTCCTCGCGCAGCGCCGACGTTCATCGGCAAGCATTGCGCCGCTCAACGACGTGCACTCGCGCCTAAACGCCTCGCGGCCGGCACTCACCCGCCGTCCTAACTCGGTGGAAGAGGTTCGCGCCGCCCTGCTGCAGGCACGCCGTCGCGGATTGACCGTCGCGATTGCCGGGGGGCGGCACGCCATGGGGGGCCAGCAATTCATCGAGGGCGGCTGCGTGCTCGATTTGCGAGGACTCAACCGAATTCTCGACTTTGATCGCGAGCGCGGATTGATCACCGTCCAAGCGGGTGCGACGTGGCCGGAACTGATGCGCGGTTATCTATCGCTTCAGGTGGGGAACCTGCTGCGTGGGGCATCCGCCAAAAACAAACGGGCGCCGATCAGCTCACAATTGGCGGCGCGCTGGCCGCCAACATCCATGGCCGGGGTCTGACCTGTCCGCCGTTCTCGGCCGATGTGGCGGCGGTCCATCTCGTGACGGCATCCGGTGACTCGATCGTCTGTTCGCGCGAGCGGGAACCGGAGCTGTTCTCGTTGGTGGTGGGCGGGTACGGGCTCTTAGGCGCGGTGGTTGCGGTCACCCTGCAACTCGTACCGCGGCGGAAAGTCGAGCGCATCGTAGGGCTGCTGTCCTTGCCGGAACTGTTGCGGGCGTTCGAGACGAGAATTGCGCAAGGCTACATATTCGGTGATTTTCAGTTCGCCACCGATCCGCGCATGACAGGATTCATGTCGGACGGCATATTCTCGTGCTACCGGCCCATCGATAACGAGACGCCCATTGCTACGAATCAGATCCGATTGTCGCAGTCGGACTGGCGCCGCCTGCTCTATCTCGCGCACGTGAACAAGCGCCAAGCGTTCCGGGAATTTACCGACTTTTACTTACGGTCCAGCGGCCAGGTGTATTGGAACGATACGCATCAGCTCAACATCTACTTAGACGATTGCCATCGAGCGCTCGACCGCCATCTGGGGGCCTGCGTACCCGGCACGGAAATGATCACCGAGTTGTATGTGCCGCGTCACCGTCTCGTGGCACTCATGGCCGCCGTGCGCGAGGACTTCGGGGCGCACGAGGTGAACTTCATCTACGGAACGATTCGTCTCATCCAGCGCGATCGGGACGCGTTTCTGAAGTGGGCCAAGGAGGACTACGCCTGCGTCATTTTCAACCTGCACGTGGATCATGACCCGCTCAGCTTGGCACGATCCGGTGCGGATTTCCGCCGGCTCATCGACCGCGCGATCGAACAGGGGGGCAGCTATTTTCTGACCTATCACCGCCATGCGTATCGCGACCAGCTACTGACGTGTTACCCGGAGTTCCCGGATTTCATGCAGCGCAAGCGCCGCTGGGATCCTGAAGCACGGTTCGCCAGCGACTGGTCGCGACACTGTGAACATCTGCTCGGGCTCGGCGGCTCGTGACGCCGACGATTCGCGAGCGCCGGCGCTGTGCAGCGCTGTGGCTGTGCCTTGCGATCTTTATGGCGCGAGTCATCGGCCAGATCGAAGCTCTCTTGCTGGCACCGCGTTGGTTACCTCCCTTCTCGGCGTGGGAATCGGGCTGGCTGCCTTATCCGGTGCTGTTACCCCTGCAAATCGTGTTAATTGGGGGGTTGGCGGCCATCGCGTGCGATCACAGCCGCGGGAGCGGTCCGCTGTGGGTGAGCCGTGATCGAACCCGACGGAGGCTGAACGCATCTGCGGCTGCATATGCCGGGCTGATGCTGCTGCGGCTCGCGGTCACTGCGGCCCTCCCCCAGCATTCAGTGGTAAACCGAGGACTCATTCCTATCCTCGCGCATTGGGACCTGGCCGGCTTCATCGCGCTGCTCGCGAGAACACCGACGGGAAGCACGGCACCGGCAGATGAGTTGCAACTAGGGGCTGAGACTCATGCGTAGTGACCCGCAACAGATCAAAAACTCATAGATTCGTGCGGTGATACAGTAGCCAGAGTCGGCGAGGCCGATTTGTGCCATAGCCGGATAGCTGAGACGCTCCGACAGGATTGATCTTGCGTACCATGCTCATCGTCGCCCGCAGAGAACGTCACGGTACCCGCGGCGTTGAGCTCGTCGATGCGCATCATGCCGTCTTGAGCTTAATTAACCTCGGAGGATGCCGGGTTGCCCGACGGGAACCGGCGCCAGACCGAGGAGGAGTGTCTCCGAGCGCAAGTGTCGCGAGATAGCTATACTTGCTGAATACCCGCACGCTAGGAGCCATGTTTGGGTCCGCTTGAGACGAAGGTGCTGGATCTGCTTTGGGGGAAGGGCCGCGCGGTCGCGGTTCGCCACATTCTTCCTGCATTCCCGGAACTCGCCTATACCACGTTGATGACCACACTCGATCGGCTATATCGAAAGGGCATATTGATCCGGCGCCGTCGGGGCCGCGCGTTCGTGTACGAGCCTCGATGCTCGCGTGAGCAAATGCTGAATGAGTCGGCATCGAGCCAGCTAGAGGATCTCCTCGCAGCGTCAGGCGCTCGCTCGGCAATTCTATCCACACTCGTGCACTGCGTCGGTCGCAAAGATGCCGCGCTCCTCGATGAGCTCGATGCGCTCGTTCAGGCGGAGCGCGCGCGACTCAAAAGGGCCGAAGAGTGAGGTTCACCGGGACATTGTTTTTAGTGCTGGCGGGGGTCTATGGTCTCAGCAGCCTGCTGCTCTCGATCGCGGTCGCCGGCAGCTGGCACGCGGGCGTCAAGCGCATCGGCCTGGCGTCGGGCGAGCTGCTGGCATTGCGACTGCTTCCGTCGGTCGGCGCCTCGTTTCTGACGCTGACCGTCGTGTTGCCGGCTTTTTTCGTCTACGAGCCTCGCCATGAGACGGAACGTGTCGGGCCCTTGCTCGTGGCGCTGACACTCCTCGCCCTGCTCGCGATCGGACACGGCATGCTGCGCGGATGGCGGGCGTGGACGGCAACCCGGGCGCTGCTCTTGAGCTGTGGTCCACCGCGGGGTTGCAAGATAGTCGCGGGGGTCGAGATCGTCGACGTACGGGAGCCGTTGGTCGCCGTCGTGGGCGGGTGGCGCCCGCGCGTGCTCGCCGCGCACTGCGTGCGCGCGGCTTGCAGCGACGAGGAGTTTCAGCAAGTCATCGCCCATGAAGCAGCGCACGTAGCGGCGCACGACAATCTGAAGCTCCTGCTTCTCTTGACCAGTCCGGATGCCCTTGCCTGGATGCCGGCAGGCGATGCGTTGACCGAGCGATGGCGAGCGACGGCAGAGCTCGAGGCGGATGCGCATGCGAGCGGTGGCGATCCCTGCAAACGCGTCACGCTCGCGGCTGCTTTGATCAAGGTGGCACGACTTTCCTTGGCCGCAGAGCGTCGGTCTCCCGTCCTCAGCATGGCGGTCGCCTTCGATGACGTGCAAGGGCGTGTGCGCGAGCTCCTGGCGCCGTCATCGCCGCGCAGGCGCCTCGATACGAGGGTTTTGATGGCGGGCGCGCTGATGGTCCTCATCGCCACCGCGCCACTGTACGGCCCCATCCAGGAATTCATCGAGTCGCTGGTCGCCTTCGGGCGTTGACGCAACCGCGGGCCCCGCTCGCTCGGCTCAAGCCCAGCTATGATCGCTGGGCCAGCTACGATCGCTGGTAGTAGAGCGTTATCGCCACTTAGAGTTAGCACGGTCTTTCTTCGTGGACCCGCTCATTCATGTCAACTGCCGAATCGGTCTGCCTGCCCGTGGCAGCCCTACTCTTATCCATTGCTGCCCGGGCAGCGGACAGCGACGCCGGGGTCGGCCCGAACTCCGACACCCTCGACGAAGTGGTCGTGACCGCGCAGAAGCACAGTCAGGACGTGCAGGACATCGGCGTCGCCATCGATACCGCAAGCGGCGCGGAGCTCGAGGCGCTGCGCATCCAGCAGCCGCTCAACTTCTCGATAATCTCCCCGAGCCTCTCGACCATGAACTCGACCACGGACTCGACACCGCTCTTTCTCATCCGGGGCATCGGGCTCGACGATTTCAATACCAACAACTCAAGCGGAGTCGGAACGTACCTCGACGATGTCTTCGCGAGCCTTCCCGGATTTTTGACCGAGGCTTTATACGACGTCGACCGCGTCGAGATCCTCGAGGGCCCGCAGGGAACGCTCTACGGCAAGAACACGGCGGGCGGTGCGATCAACATCATCTCGAAGCGCCCGACCGATGAGTTCGAGGGCTATATCGACGTCGATTACAGCCGCTGGGAAACGACGGATGTCACCGCGGCGCTGAGCGGGCCGCTCACCGATTCCATCAAGGCGCGGCTCGCGGGCACCGCGACCATCCAGGGTGAGGGGTATCAGACCGACATCGATACGGGCCGGAAGTACGGCAAGTTGAATCGCGGCGGGACGCGAGCGCTGTTCGACATACGGCTCACCGACTCGGCGGACCTCCTCCTCAACTTTCATTATGTTTACGATCACTCCGTGCCCTCCTCGCCCTCGACCCCGAACGTCGAGGTGCTGATTCCGCCCCAGCCGTTCCCGACAGCGGGACGTCTGGACAGTCCGCCCGGCGGCCAGCTGGTGAGAGTCGGGGGCCTGCCGCTCTACAAGAACGAGAACGGCGAGGGCGTCGTCGCGAACCTGAACGTGCGCCTCGACGGTCTGGTGCTGACCTCAATCAGCGCTTTCGATGACTTCTCGGATCACAGCCTCGATAACTACGACGGGTATCCGGCCGCGGACAACAACTGGACGAAGAACTTCGAGCAGCAGCAATTCAGCGAGGAGCTGCGCGTCGCCTCCGTCCCGGGCGGCTTCGTCGATTGGATCGTGGGCGCCGAGTACGGTCAAAACTGGTATCACTGCCGCGACTCGCTCGACTGGACGTTCGTCTATGGGCTCGCCGACTACATCACGCAGGGCGGCAAGGCCATCACGGCGACGAATTTCATCCAGACACAAGAATCCGAAGGGCTCTACGCCCATGCGGAAACCCATCTCTCGAGCCAGTGGACGTTGGTCACGGGCGTGCGCTACTCGCGCGACGAGGTGAGCTTCGACGGCATGACGATCGATCCAACGGGTCTACTGACCTACGCGGCTCGCGGGTTCACCGGGCCCATTATCCCGAACACCGTACTCGCCGCGCTCGACGAATCACGCTGGAATCAGAACGTCTCCTACCGCCTCGAGCCCGATTACCACATCACGGACAAGGTGATGCTGTATGCGAGCATCGCGACCGCCTACAAGGCGGGGATTTTTTATGGGCAGCCGGCCCAGGTGCAGGTGGACTGGAACTACGTGCAACCGGAGCATGTGCGCACCGCCGAGCTCGGCATCAAGAGCCGGTTCTTTCACGACTCGCTGCAGTTCGACGCCGCGGCGTTCGACACGGACATCCGCGACCGCCAGTCGAGCCTCTCGCTCTGGGCGGGCCCGGCAGGCACGCAGCCCTTGATCGCGGGACTCGGGAACGTGCCGCGCTCCCGCATCGACGGCGTCGAGAGCGATATCGAGGCTCGTCCGTTCCGGGGCCTGCAGATCCATCTCGGCGCCACTTATCTGCATGCCCGCGTGACTGAGACCTTGACGAACGACAACGGCCTCGCGCTTTTCACGCCCGTGCCGGTCGGTCACATGCTCCCCGACGCACCCGCCTTCAGCGGCACGTGGATGGTGCTTTACGAGCATCCGGTGAGCGCAAATCTTGCGATGTATGCGCAGGCCAATGACCACTACGTCAGTGCGGAACATCCCTATCTGGGAGATCCGACGAGTTTCGGCCGCGGGCACGACCTCGGGGCGCGGATGGGCGTAAAGAATCCTCTGCAGCACTGGGACACGAGCTTGTGGGTGACGAACCTCACCGACACGCGGCCCCTGACTTATGCGTTCGCCGGGAGCGAGGGACAGCAGGTGTCGTTCTATCAGAAACCGCGGGACGTGGGCATCAACGTGACGTACACGTTCTGAAGCCTGAGGCCGCGCGATCTTCTGGTAGGTGAACGAAATGCACTTAGATGCCAGAATAAGCGGATGCGCACGCTTGCTTTGCTCCTCTCGGGACTGTTGGGCGTGCTCAGCGCCCGTGCGGCAGTCGAGCCCGCCCTGTATCAAGATCTCAAGTGGCGACTCATCGGGCCCTTTCGCGGGGGACGGGTCCTCACCGTCACCGGCATCCCGGGCGATCCCCGTCACTTTTACTTCGGTGCCGTCGACGGCGGGGTATGGGCCACGCAGGACGCCGGGCGCACCTGGCAGCCGATATTCGACGGTGAGCCGGACGGCTCGATCGGCGCACTGGCGATCGCACCGTCGGATCCTTCGATGCTCTACGTCGGCACGGGCGAGGCCGACATGCGCTCGGACATTGCTCACGGCAACGGTGTGTACAAATCCACCGATGCCGGCGCGCACTGGAAGTTCTTAGGTCTCGCCGACTCGCGCCAGATCGGCCGGATCCTCGTCGACCCACGCAACCCTGCGGTCGCATTCGTCGCCGCCCTCGGACATGCCTACGGTCCCAACGAGGAGCGGGGCGTATTCCGATCGAAGGACGGCGGGGAGCACTGGAATAAAGTGCTGTTCGAGAACCCCGACACAGGTGCCATCGATCTCGCCTTCCGGCCCGGCGCGCCCGATACGATCTACGCGGCACTGTGGCAGACCCGGCGTCCGCCGTGGAGCGTCTATCCGCCGTCGAACGGGCCGGGGAGCGGTCTTTACGTCACGAACGACGGGGGTGACACATGGCATCGAATCAGCGGCAACGGGTTCCCGGCGTCGCCGGGACGTATCGGGCTCGCCACCGCTCCGAGCCACCCCGACCGGCTCTATGCGCTCGTCGACGGAGCGCGCGATGCAGGCGGCCTGTATCGCTCGGATGACGGCGGTACGCACTGGACGCATGTGTCGAGCGACTCGCGCATCTGGAATCGAGGCTGGTATTTCTCGGGCCTGACCGTGGATCCCGAGAACGCCGACCGCATCTACGTCATGGATACGATCGTGCTGCGCTCGGATGACGGCGGGCAACATTTCGTTGCCCAGAAAGGCGATCCCACCGGTGATGATTTTCACGCGATGTGGATCGATCCGACCGATAGCAACCGCCAGATCATGGGCGTCGATCAGGGCACGCTCATCACCCTCAACGGCGGCAAGACCTGGAGCAGCTGGTTCAACCAGCCGACCGCGCAGATCTATCACGTCAGCACCGACAGCCGCTTCCCGTACTGGGTCTACGGCGCCCAGCAGGACTCGGGCGCCGTCGCCCTTCCGAGTCGCACCGAGAACATCAACGGCATCAGCCTGCAGCAGTTTCACGAGATCACGGCGGGCGACGAAAGCGGCATGATCGCGCCGGATCCGCAGGACCCGGACATCATCTACGGCGGCACAGTCTCGAGGCTCGACATGCGCACCGGGCAAACGCGCGACGTCGATCCGACGCTGGCCTACCCGGCGATTCACTACCGCGGTGCCTGGACTCTACCGTTGGCGTTCTCCAAGCGCGGCAAGAAAATCCTGTATTTCGCCAATCAGCGCCTGTTTCGCACGGCAGACGGCGGCGAGCACTGGGCACCGATCAGCCCCGATCTGACGCGCCCCGATGCCGGGATTCCACCGAACCTCGATGCCCCGACCGCCGCCGACGATGACCATGTGAGCAAGCGCCGCGGCGTGATCTACACGATCGCGCCCTCGCCGCTCGCCGCCGACACGCTCTGGGTCGGAACCGACGATGGGCTCGTCTGGCGCACGCACGATGCGGGCGCGCATTGGGAGGACGTCACGCCGCCGGCGTTGACGCCGTGGTCAAAGGTGACGGGCATCGAAGTCTCGCACGCGGACCCGGCGACCGCGTACCTCGCGATCGACCGCCATCGCCTGGACGATGACACTCCGTATATCTATCGCACGGGAGACGACGGTAAGAGCTGGACGCGCATCGACGCAGGCATTCCCCGCAACGCGTTCGTGAACGTCGTGCGCGAAGATCCGGTAAGTCCGGGACTCTTGTACGCGGGCACGGAGCGTGGAGTGTTCGTGTCGTTCGACGACGGTGCCGACTGGCAGTCGCTCGAGCAAAATCTTCCCATGACCTCGGTGCGCGATATCGACGTCCATGGCGCGGACCTCGTCATCGCGACGCACGGCCGCGGCTTCTGGATCATGGACGACGTCTCGGCGCTGCGGCAGATGAGCTCGATGCACAACGAGGTCGCGCTGTTCAAACCCGAGGCGGCGATCCGTCTGCGCCCCGCGGGATTCATCGGCACGCCCAGTCCCAAGGACGAGCCCCTCGCGGCCAATCCTCCGGACGGCGCGCTCATCGACTATGCGTTGCCGGCGACGAGCGCGGGTCCCGTGACCCTCACCATTCTCGATGCGCAGAACCATCTCGTGCGCCGCTTCAGCAGCGAAGATCAGGCTCCGCCGCCCGACCCGACGAAGCTCGAATTCGCGAGCGAATGGCTACCCTCGCCCCCGATCGTGTCGCCCGCGCCCGGCATGCATCGCTTCGTCTGGAGCTTGCGCTACCCGAGCCTCACGCCTGCCTCGGAGCCCGGACCGCCGAAGGACGGCGTGTGGGCGCCCCCCGGCCGTTACACCGTGGAACTCGGCGTTGGCGGACACCATTACGAGCAACCTCTACAACTCGAACCCGATCCGCGGGTACCTGTCTCCGTCGCAGCGCTGCGGCGGGAGTTCGCGCTCGCGCGGCAGATCGATGAGGCGGGCGCGCAGGTAGCAGCCGCTCGCGATCAGGCGCGTAAGCTCCTCGAAGCGCTCGAGCCGCGGCTCGCACAGACTGGTGCCCCGCAGGTCGGCATCGCCTCATTCATGGCGAAGGCTCTGGCGCTGTCGGGCCTCCCCGCACCGTCGCGTCCACCCAATGCGCCCCGGCTCAAGCCCCTGCGCACCGACAGCCTGCAGGCGCTATCGACGGATCTGGAAAAGCTCGAGGACGCCGTCGACGGCGCCGACGCCGATCCGGGACCGGACGCGCGCGCGGGATACACAGCGCTCTCGCACATGCTCACCGCCGCGCTAGCCGAGTGGCATCATTTGCTGGATCAAGACCTGCCGACGCTCAATCGCGAACTCGGTGCAGCGGGACAACCGCCGGTCGCCGCCCCTTCTAATAATAATCCGGGAGACCCCTGATGCGCGCTCGCTTCTCCGTATCTTTGCAGGCAACACTTTGCGCCGCGACCCTCACCCTGGCCTCGCACGCCGCCGCTCCGCAGTCAGCGGCAACCGCGGTCGATCCGAGCCGCTTCGCAGCCTTGCACTGGCGCGGTATCGGGCCTTATCGCGGCGGCCGCGTACTCGCGGTCGCAGGCGTCCCCGGTGCGCCAAATATCTATTACTTCGGCGCCGTGGCGGGCGGAGTGTGGAAGACCACCGACAGTGGTGCATCCTGGACCGTGCTCACGGATCACACGCCGATCACCTCCATCGGCGCCCTGGCCGTGGCGCCCTCCGATCCCAACATTCTCTATGTGGGCACAGGCGAGGGTAGTCCACGCGGCGACATGACCTACGGGAACGGTGCCTACAAGTCGGTCGACGGCGGCAAGACCTGGCAGAGTCTCGGGCTTGGCGATACCCGCCAGATCGGCGCCCTCATCGTCGATCCCAAGAATCCCGACATCGTCCTCGTCGCCGCACTCGGCCATGCCTTCGGACCGAATGCGGAGCGCGGCGTGTTTCGGACCGCCGATGGCGGCAAGACCTGGACGAAAGTGCTCGCGAAGGACGACCGCACCGGCGCCATCGACGTGACCTTCGATCCGCACGACTCGAGGATCGTATACGCAGCGCTGTGGCAAGCGCTGCGTCAGCCGTGGAATTTCTCGAGCGGCGGCCCCGGAAGCGGTCTCTATCGCTCGACGGATGGCGGCGTCAGCTGGTCACGCCTCGCCGGGAATGGCCTGCCCGCCGGGCTTCTGGGGCGCATCGATGTCGCGGTGTCGGGCGCCGACTCACGGCGCGTCTACGCCATGATCGAGGCCAAGGACGGGGGTCTGTATCGCTCGGACGATGCGGGCGAGCACTGGCGACTCGTGAACGACGACGGGCGCCTGCGCCAGCGTGCCTGGTATTTCTCGAAGATCTACGCCGATCCCAAGAACCCCGACGTCGTCTACGGGCTCAACACTGGGATGCTCAAATCGACAGACGGCGGCAAGACGTTCAACCTGGTGTCAGCGCGCCACGGCGATCATCATGCGCTGTGGATCGATCCCGGCAACCCCGATCGGCTCATCAACGGCAGCGATGGCGGCGCCATCATCTCGGACGACGGCGGCAAGACCTGGACGCAGGCGAACAATCAACCGACGGCACAGTTCTATCACGTGTCCGTGGACCACAGCTTCCCCTACCGGGTTTACGGTGCACAGCAAGACAACTCGAACGTCTGGATCAAGAGCGCCGACGACCAGGGTGCAATCGATGAGCGCGACTGGGACGTCGCCGGCGGCGGCGAATGCGGCTTCGTGCTCGCCGACCCGCGCGATCCCGAGATCATCTATTCGGACTCCGAGAACGGGATCAACCGTTTCAACCATCACACGTTCCAGTCGGAGAACATCGCGGTGTGGCCCTTCGATGCCTCGGGGCGCCCGGCCTCCGACCTCGAGCATCGCTTCAACTGGACCTCGCCGCTCATGATGTCGCCGCACGATCCCGAGACTCTCTACTGGGGTGCGGAGCGGCTGTTCAAAACGAGCGACGCGGGCAAAAGCTGGACCGCCGTGAGCGGGGATCTCACCCGCAACGACAAGTCCAAGCAACTCGCCTCGGGCGGACCGATCACGAAGGACATCACGAGCGTCGAGTACTACGACACCATCTTCGCCATCGCGGAATCGCCGCTCGCGCGCGGCGAGCTCTGGGTCGGCACCGACGACGGGCTGATCCAGGTCTCGAGCGACGACGGCGGGCACTGGACGAACGTCACGCCGCATGACATGCCTGCTTGGAGCACGATCAGCATGATCGAGCTGTCGCCTTTCGATGCCGCGACGGCGTATGTCGCGGTCGACCGCCACAGGCTCGACGACATCCGTCCCTACGTCTTCAGGACGTCCGACCGGGGCAAAAACTGGACGCGCCTCGATGCCGGCTTGCCGGACGGCGCCGTCGTACATGCCGTGCGGGAAGATCCCGCGAAACGCGGATTGCTCTACGCCGCAACCGAGACCGGCGCGTTCGTCTCCTTCGACGACGGCGCGCACTGGCAGAGCCTGCAGCTCAATCTGCCGCTATCCCCGCTCCACGATCTCGCGGCGGCCGGCGACGATCTCGTAGTCGCGACCCACGGACGCTCCTTCTGGATCCTCCAGGACGTGACGGCCCTCCGCCAGATCGCCGCAGGCTCTTCCGCGCCGACGGTTCAGCTCTACAATCCAGAAGCCGCCTACCGGCTGTATTATCCCGATCAGGTGGACTCGCGCCGCCCGGCCGGGGACAACCCGCCGGCCGGTGCACTCATCGATTACTACCTTTCGGCACAGCCTTCGGGCGAAGTCACCATCGACATCGTCGATGCGGCCGGCAACCCCGTGCGCCATCTCTCGAGCGCAGCCCCCGCGAAGGAACAGCAGCCGCCCGAGTGGCCCGATCAGGTCATCGCGAGCAATACGCTCCCCAAGGCCACCGGCATGAACCGCTTCGTCTGGGACCTGCGCTATGACGATCCCGTTCAGATTCCGGGCGCCTTCTACGCCGGGCTCGCGCCGCGCGGACCGATCGCGCTGCCGGGGGCCTATACCGTCAAGCTCACCGTCGACGGACAAACACAGACCGTGCCGCTGCAACTCTTGCGCGACCCGCGGGTGCAGGGTCCGGAAGAGGGTCTTCGCCGGAAGTTCGCGCTCTCCGTCGAGGTCTGGCATGACATGGATGCCCTGCACCGCGCCGTCAACGATATCCGCGCAGTCGAGGCGAAAGTCGCGACGCTGCACAAGAAGCTCGACGGTCAAGCGTCACAGAAGAAGCTACTCGCCCAGGGCGATGCACTCGTTGCAACGGCCGAGCGCATCCAACGCCAGCTTATGGCTGTCGACATCAAGGGCTCGGAGGGTAATCTCAATTTCCCGGACATGCTGAACGAGCAGATCTATGCCTTTGCGGGCAACCTCGAGGACGCCGATACCGCGCCGACCAAGCAGGAGGTCGAGACCTATGCCGGGTTCCACGCGCAGCTCGAGAAGCAGCTCGATGCGTGGGAGGCGATCAAGCGCACTTCTCTGCCGTCATTCACGGAGCAGGTGAAGCGGTCGGGGATCGATGATGGGAGCGTGTGAGAGCCCTCATGCCGAACACGATCGATGACCTCCTGGCCGAAGCGCAGATCAAGGACGTGCACGTACGCTTCTGCCGCGCCAATGATCGCCGCGACGAGGAGCTGATGCGCTCCTGCTTCCATCCCGACGCAGTGATCGAGCTACACGAAACCTTGGACGTCGAGGCCTTCCTCGCGCTCGGCCGCGCGGTGCTGAGCCGATTTACGGTGACCTGGCACAACACGGGCAACCAGCTGGTCGAGGTCAATGGCGCCGCCGCCTGGGCCGAACACTACACAATCTCCTCACATCGTATCGCCGCCGACGGGGCAGGCCCGGAGCGCGACCTCGTCGTCTACGGACGCTATGTCGACCGCGTGGAGAAGCGAGACGGCGAGTGGCGGATCGCGCGACGCATGATGCTCGTCGATTTCACGCGCACCGATCCAGTTCCCGCGAGTGAGCCGAGCTTCGGCACACGCGGAAGGGCGCGCGACCGAAGCGATCCGTCCTACACCATGCGCCTGAAGAAATGATTCAGCTGACCAGGTTCGACAATCCATCTACCCGTAAAGTAAATGTTGGCGATGACGCCATAGACCTAGTATTTCGCTCCCGTAAAGCTGTCGTTGGTGAGAGACCGGATCGGGTCGTTGGACTAAACCGCTCACGCGGTAGGGGTAGCTCCGTTGACGGGCTGAGGGTGGCTGAGGTCTGAGGTTCTGTTTCGTATGTTGCACGGTGAGGCAATCCGCCTCATCTCGCAACC
>Ga0187890_10000175_pt1 | contig 45886 bp, 47 predicted proteins | sample June2016WEW_21_1_FD_133005 | JGI IMG/M metagenome (GOLD analysis project Ga0187890, IMG submission 133005) | Peatland microbial communities from SPRUCE experiment site at the Marcell Experimental Forest, Minnesota, USA - June2016WEW_21_10 | ecosystem: Environmental > Terrestrial > Soil >... | reverse complement strand
CTCCAACCACGATACGATTCATGTCGGACCCTCCGGTGCCTGTGAAGATTGAACCCCTTCCACCTTGGGCACTTTGATGCCGTCGGCCCGGCAGGGTCCACTTCCTTCACAAACCGCTTCTCACTCACCGTTTAGGTGGGAGGCGTCCATACCATTTCTCCTCAACCTGCACCCACCTGCACCCGATTTCGCCCCAGGGCCTTGGCTCGGTATAGCGCCGCGTCCGCATCGGCCATGAGCCGATCCGCGACCGCCTTCAAATCCGCGTCGTGGCGTGCCGGGGCGACGGCGGCGACGCCCACCGACACGGTCAGCGTGCGCTGCACTTGATCGGTCAGCGCAACCGGTATCGCAGCGATACACTCGCGAATGCGCTCGCCCAGCTTGGCCGCCTCGGCCGAGCTCGACTCGGGCAGCAGCACAGCGAGCTCGTCGCCCCCGAAGCGTGCGGCGGTATCCATGCTGCGAATCTGCGATTCGATGCGTTGCGCGATCTCCTTCAGCGCCGCGTCGCCCGCGAGATGCCCGTAGCCGTCGTTGATTCCCTTGAAGCGATCGATGTCGATCATCAGGCACGCGATCGTTCCGCCACGGCGCTGGGCGCGCGCGAGCTCTTCCTTCATGCGCTGCTGCAGATAGCGCCGGTTATGCCAGCCGGTGAGAAAGTCGGTGATCCCCGCGCGCAGGAGCCGGGCGCGATTCACCGCATTCTCGATGCAGACCGCGGCCACTGCGCCCAGGTGCGCCAGGAAATCGGTACCGTGATGCCGAGTGAAGCGCGCCGGGTCGCGGCTGCCGAAGCACAGCGCGCCCGTGGCGATATCCTTGCGCGGCAGGGGCAAGAGTGCCGCGCTCTTGAGGTTCTGGCTACCGGGAAACAGCAAGTGATGGTCGGCGCCCACGAAGGGCCCGAGCCACGGCCTATGCAGAGCAGCGAGCTGCGGCGCAAGGCCAACCAGGGAATCGACGAAGAATATCTGCTTGAATTCCTCCGGACGATCGCCCCCTGCGATCAGCAGGTGACGGATCTCGTGCTGCGGATCCAACAGCACCACGCTCACCGCGTCCAGGCCGTAGGAATCGCGCAGGCCGTCGACCATGGCGTGCAGCAGCTGACCCAGGCTGTCGGCGCGCAACAGCGTGAGCTCGCGGGCCTGCGTGCGCTTGAGAATGCTCTCGTTGTTGGCCGCTTCCGCGGTCATCTCGGCCAGGCGCTTCTTGAGCGCCTCGTTCTCCAGACGCAGATCCTCGTCCATGGCGTCTCCGTGAGCTCAGCCCGCCCGTGCTTGCGCGCGCACGTCGAAATAGGCCCGGCCCCGGTTCATGAGTGCGCTGAACGCGGCGGCATCCTTGTTGCGCACGGCGGCGAGCACCCGCTCGACGGCTTGCTGTAGCGCGAGCAGCGACTCGCCCCCGTACTCGTTCAAGCTTTGAATCTCGAAATATAGGTCCGGGCTCTCGGCCGCCACGCGGCTGGCCACCTCGGTCTGCGCATCGAACGTCGTGCTCGATAGGCGCGCGAGGCGCGGGGCCGCCTCGCCGCTCTCGGCGAGCGCGGTGAAGAACGCAATGTTGAGCGCGTGCGAGAGGCCGAGCACGTAGGCGATCAGCCGATCGTGCTCGTCCAGGCTCATGACGACGCGCTCCGCCATGGTCGATGCGAACAGATCCTGCGCTTCCTGAAGCGCCTCCGCGTGGCCCAAGTCGATGAATATCACGTGCCGGCCCGAGAGCAGCTGCGTGTCCGGTCCGAACATGGGATGGAGAGACGTGACGCGGCATCCGGCCCGCACGAGTGCGTCGAGGCCGGCACGCAGCGGCGTCTTGAGCGAGCCCAAATCGAAAATCAGCCCGCGCGGTGCTCGCGCGGCGAGCTGCGTCAGGATCTCTGCGGTGGCGCTCAAGGGGGTTGCGAGCACGATGAGCTCCGAGTCGAGCGCATGGTCCCGCCAGTCGTCGAGCTGATCGAAGCCGGGCGGAGCGCCGCGGGGATCAGCGATCGTGACCTGAAATCCCTGCGAGGATAGAAACTCGGCGAACCAGCTCCCCATCTTGCCGCGGCCGCCGACGACCAGCGCGCGCTTTCCGGTACCGTGGCCCTGCGCCGCAACACGCGCCGCCTCCTGTGTCGCGAGGGAGGACTGGATGAGCTGGCGTAGCAGCGACTCCGCCAGATCGGGATCGAGGCCGATCCGCTGCGCCTCGGTGCGGCCGCGCAGGATCACGTCCCGCTCGCGCGCGAAGTCGCGCGTGGCGCGTCCGGTCGCGCGCTTCACGGCGGCCACCTGCTCGCTCAAGGCCTTGCGGCGCGCCACCAGCCCAAGCAGCTCACCGTCGAGGTCGCTCAGCGCGGCGCGCAGCTCTTCCAGAGTCATCGACGGCTCGATTTTCATCCCGCTCCCTTTTACTCAGCGCGCACAGCTACCGCAAGTGCGGCGGCGCGGCTACCATGCTTGCATGAGCCCGACCCCAGAGCCGCCATGGACCGAGACGCTGCCCGACCCGCTGCCGGCTGACCCGCTCGAGCTCGCATCGCAGTGGCTGGAGCAGGCTCGGATCGACGCCTCTCAGCCCAATCCGAATGCCATGGTGCTCGCGACCGCAGACGAGAACGGCCAGCCGTCGGCGCGTGTCGTGCTCTGCAAGGATATCGCTCCGCAGGCTGGCCACATCGTCTTTTATACGAACTACCAGTCGCGCAAGGGCCGCGAGCTGCGCAAGAATCCCCGCGCCGCCATCGTCTTTCACTGGGACCATCGGCATCGGCAAGTGCGCGCCGAGGGGCATGTCCGGCCGCTGGATGAGGCGCAGAACGACGCCTATTTTCGCACGCGTCCGTGGCAGAGCCGAATCGGTGCCTGGGCGAGCCGGCAAAGCGAGGCCGTTGCATCCCGCGCCGACTTGGGCGAAAGCGTCGCCGCAACCGCGCGGCGCTTCGGTATTCCCTACGGCGGCCCCGGCACGCAGGAGCCCGCCGAGGTCGCCGTCGACGTACCGCGCCCCCCCTACTGGGGGGGCTTTCTGCTCGACGTCGAGGCGATCGAGCTGTGGGTCGAGGGTGATTTCCGCATTCACGACCGCGCGCGCTGGACGCGCGATCGGCGCGGATCGCCGCACACCGCCGACGCTGCCGCTCCGACCCGCTGGACGTCCACACGCCTGCAGCCCTAGGAGAAAGGCGGCATGGATTTCATTCAGGGACATGAGGCCACCTGCCCTCATTGCGGTGAGCGCATCGACCTGACCCTGGACCTGTCCGTACCCGAACAATCCTACATCGAGGACTGCCCGGTCTGCTGCCGCCCCATGGCCGTCTCGTACGTCTCCACGGACGGCGAGCTGGCCGAGCTCAGCGTCGAATCCGCGGAGTGACCGGGCGTCCCCACGCCGGGCGTCGCCACGCCGGGCGCCGGGACAACCCCCTGCCGCACACCGGCGCCTTCCGCCGGGTGCGCATACTGCTGTTGCTGATCGTACTGTTGGTCGTCAGCGTGACGACCTTCGAAACCCGCTACATGAGCACGCGCTGGCGCTCGCCGCTTTACGTGGCGATTTACCCGATTGCGGCGGACGGAAGCCCCGTCACGCGAGCTTATGTCGAGGCCCTGGACGGCGAGCGCTTCAAGCCCATCGATCGTTTTTTCCAGCGCGAGGCGAAGCGCTACGGCGTGGAGCTCGATGATCCGGTGAAGACGCGCCTCCGATCCGAGCTTCGCGATCGCCCACCGCAGCGAGCGCCGGACGCCTCCATTCCGGCGACCATGCTCTGGAGCCTCAAGCTGCGCTATTGGGCATGGCGCGTGAGCGGGCACGTCGCGGATCCCGAGGACGTCCGGATGTTCGTGCTGTACCACGACCCGGCGCTGACCCCCGTGGTCCCGCACTCGCTCGGCCTGCCGCAAGGGCTCATCGGCGTCGTGTACGCGTTCGCGGCGCCGGACATGGACGGAACCAACGACGTGGTCGTCGCGCACGAGCTCTTGCACACCCTCGGCGCCACGGACAAGTACGATCCGGGAACGGATGCGCCCTCGTTTCCGAACGGCTATGGCGATCCCCTGCAAGTTCCGCTCTACCCCCAGACCACCGCCGAGCTGATGGCCGGCCGGCGCATGCTGTCCGCGACGCGGTGGGAGGAGCCGAGCGGTCTGGACGAAGTCGTCGTCGGAATGGCCACCGCGGTCGAGATCCGCTGGCTGAAGAAGGCCCGCTAATCCGCGCCGAGCTGCGCGAGCAACTGCTCGTGCAGCCGGCCGTTCGTTGCCAGCACCGAAGTCGTGTGGAGCCCGACCGGCGCACCCTCGAGATCGGTGAAGCGCCCGCCTGCCTCGGTGACGATGGCGGCGCAGGCAGCGATGTCGAGAATGTTCACGTCGCTTTCCAGGACGGCATCGATCTTGCCGGCCGCCAGTAAATGGTAGTGCAAGAAATCCCCGTAGCCGCGGACTCGATTCGCTTCGGCCACGATGCGGCCGTAGCGCGGCCATCGATCGTCCCCGGCGAGCGTCTTCAGGTTCCCTGACGAGAGCGTCGCCGCGGAGAGCGCGGCGACCTCGCTCACGCGGATCGGGCTGCCGTTCAGGAGCGCGCCTGCGCCTCGCTCGGCGTGGGCCAGCTCGCCATAGACCGGCGCGCTCGACACGCCGAGCACGATCTCCCCGCCGCGCATGAGGGCGATCTGGGTCGAGAAGAACGGGTATTCGCGCACGAACGCCTTGGTGCCGTCGATCGGGTCGACCAACCACACGCTCTCCGCGGAGGTATCCCGCGGATCGGTCTCTTCCCCATAGAAGCCGTACGCGGGAAAGCGCGCCTCGAGAACCTCTCGAATCGCAATCTCGCACCGCACGTCGGCCTCGGTGACCGGGGTGCGGTCCGCCTTGATGCGCACCTCGATGTTGCGGAGGTACAGCGAGCGCGCGATATCCGCCGCTCGCGTGGCGGCCTCGAGTGCGGCTTCGAGCTCGGCTGACAGGTTCATGGCACTCCGACGTGCTGGGATTGCGCCACCATAGCAGACGTTGTGCTACCGTCGCCTCACGCGAGGAGTCGAGCATGGGCAATCGGTTGAGCAAGATTTACACCCGCACGGGCGATGACGGAACGACGGGCCTCGGCGATGGCGGCCGGGTCGCCAAGGAAAGCCTACGAGTGGAAGCCTACGGCGCCGTGGACGAGGCGAACAGCGCGGTCGGCATGGTGCTCGCCGTCGCCGGGCTGCCCGAGGCGACGCGGCGCTGCCTCACCGAGGTGCAGCATGATCTGTTCGATCTCGGCGGCGAGCTCTGCATTCCGGGGCATCGCATCATCACACCGGCGTACGTCGAGCGGCTCGAGGCCGAGCTCGACCGCTTCAACGACACGCTGCCGCCGCTCAAGGAGTTCGTTCTGCCGGGCGGCGGCACGGCCGCTGCCGCCTGCCACGTGGCACGCGCGGTGTGCCGCCGCGCCGAGCGCCGCGCCTGGTCGCTGGCGCGTGTCGAGGACATCGCACCTGATGCGCTCAAATACCTGAACCGCCTGTCCGATCTGCTCTTCGTGCTCGCGCGGGTGCTCGCGCGCCACGAAACGGGCAGCGAGGTGCTCTGGCGCCACCGGCGGTGAGGCCCTAGGCCACGTCCGCGCCGCGGTGCTGGTTCGAGAGCAACCAGTCCGTGTGCCAGCGCTCCAGATCCCGAAGCGACAAGGGCTTGCAGAACAGGTATCCCTGCACTTGATCGGCGTCGCGATCCCTGAGGTACTGCCACTGCGAGTCGGTCTCCACGCCCTCGGCCACCGTGGCGAGTCCCAGGCTCTTGGCCATGGCGATGATCGCATCGACCAGCGGCGCATTGCCCGTGCTCCTCGAGGCGATGTCGCGGACGAAGAGACGATCGATCTTCAACGTGTCGACGGGAAAGTGGCGCAGGTAGGACATGGAGCTGTACCCCGTGCCGAAATCATCCAGGGCGGTGGCAACACCGAGATCCTTCAGCGCCTCCACGGCCTTGCTGACCGCGCTCGAGTACTCGATGAGGGCGCCCTCGGTGAACTCGAGCTCGATCATTCGCGGGTCGATGCCTGCCGAGACGATCGCATCCTCGACCCGGCGCACCAGACTCCCGTCCCGAAACTGCACGCCGGACACGTTGACCGCTACTTGCCAGGACGAGGCGCCGGCGTCCTGCCAGCGCCTGGCCTGCGAGCAGGCTTCGCGCAGTACCCAGTCGCCGATGTCGACGATCAAGCCGCTCTGCTCTGCGATGGGGATGAACTCGTCCGGCGGCACCAGGCCCCGCTGCGGATGAGGCCAGCGCAGCAGCGCTTCGACAGCCTCGACCTGCAACGTCTCGAGCGACAGACGCGGCTGGTAATGCAGCACGAACTCCTGCCGCTCCACCGCCTTGCGCAGGTGTGACTCGAGCGACATGCGCCTTGCGGCACGCGTCGAGATGGATTGCTTGAAGAACTCCATGCCGCCGACGTGCGCTTTTTTCGCGTGATGCATCGCCGCGTCGGCATTGTTCAGGAGACTCGCGGCGTCCCCGGCGTCCAGCGGGAAGACGCTGATCCCGATCGCCGCCGATAGCGGGTACTCTTGATCGGCGATGATGAAGGGCCGTGCAAGCGCGAGTTGCACGCGCCGCGCCACACTGTCCGCGGCCTCGACGGTGGATACGCCGGGCAGCACCAGACCGAAGTCGTCGCCGCCGGTGCGCGCGACACAGTCCTTGATGACGCCGGCGGTCGCCGCGGCCACGACGTCGAATTGAGTTCGGTCGCAGTCCCGTAGGCAGTGCTGCAGGCGATTGGCGACCTCCTTGAGCACTGCATCGCCGGCAGCCGGACCTTGCGTGTCGTTGATGCGCGAGAAGTTGTCGACGTCCAGCATGAGAGTCGCGACGCCGCTCTGCCGCAGCGTCGCCCATTCCACCTGATCCACCAGCAGCTGCTTGAGCCGCTGGCGGTTCGGCAACCCGGTGAGCGGATCGTAATAGGCGAGATAACGCACGCGCGCCTCGCTCGCCACCAGCTGGTCTTGCGTGCGCTTGGTACGCACCAGGAATTTCACCCGCTGGGCCAGCAACATCGGGTTGATTCCCTTCGAGGAAAAATCCGTGGCGCCCGCAGTGTACGCACGATTGACGGAGTCCATGTCCTCGAGGCTCGTCTGCATCAGGATGGGCACGTGGTGGCAGTGGGGCAAGGCGCGCAGCGCGGTGCATGTGTCGAAGCCGTTCATGCCCGGCATCACCACATCGAGAACGATGCAATCGACCGGCTGCGCGCGAAACGCCGCGAGCGCGCCGACGCCGCTCGCGGCGCAGGTCACCCGAAATCCCGCCATCTCCAGCGCCGTGCCGAGCAGCAGCCGCGCCCCGGGGTCATCATCGACGATGAGCACGGTGGGAGCGGGCTCGACGCTGCTTTCGGGGGTCGTCATGGCGCTTCTCCTATGCCGCCGACGCCGATCGTTCACGGATCAGCGCCTCGCAGAATTCGTGATAGGCCGCGGGTAGATGCGCGAGCTGGGGCACCCCGGCCGCGCCGCGCTCTTGCGCGAGTGCCTCGCATTCCCGAAGCAGCGCGGTGAGGCGCGCGCCGCCGAGATTGGCGGTGCTCGACTTGAGCGTGTGCAGCGCCTCGAACAATCCGGCCGGCTCTTGCCCCTTTCCCGCCGACTCGATCGTCTCGACCAGGGGGCGCGAGTGCTCGAGGTACAGATCGATGAGCGAGCCCAAGAGCGCCGGGCGCCCGATGGCCGCGATGTCCCGCAACACCCCCGTGTCGATCACCGAGGTGTCTGCACCCGCAATGCTCGCGGCTTGCGCGATCTCGCCGGCAACGAGCAAGTCTTCGGCGTGTTGCCACTCTTGCGCCACGGGCGCCCAGCAGCCGAGCACGCTCGCGAGCTGTGCCTGCGTGAAAGGCTTGGGGAGGAAATCATCCATGCCGGCGGCGAGGCAGCGCTCGCGGTTGGCGTCCATCGCGTTGGCGGTGAGCGCGATGATGGGCAACCGGGCCCTCGATCCTTCCTCGGACGGGCGTCCCTCACGGCGCCGGATCTCCTGGGTGGCGGTCAAGCCGTCCATGACCGGCATCTGGCAATCCATCAGCACCGCTGCGTAGGTCGATTCGGCGATGGCCTCGAGGGCGAGCAGTCCGTTCACGGCCGATTCAGATCGATACCCGAGATTCTCGAGCATCCCGGCCGCGACTTCCCGGTTCACGGCGTTGTCCTCGACCACGAGGATTCGCGGTCCGACGGCCGCGGCAACGGTAAGCCGGGGCGCCGAGACCGCCGCGGCGTCCGCCGCCGCAGGCTTCGCATGAGCCGCGGGGGCGGCCACGGGCTCCATGGTGATCTCGAACCAGAACGTCGAGCCGCGGTTGAGCTCGCTCGCGACGCCGATGGCGCCGTCCATGAGCGCAATGAGCTGCCGGCAAATGGCGAGTCCGAGACCGGTGCCCCCGTATTTGCGCGTCGTGAAGGTGTCGGCTTGGGTGAAGGCACTGAAGATCTGGCCCTGCGCCTCCGCCGCGATGCCGATGCCGGTATCGCTCACCTCGAATCGCAGTTTCCCGTCCGCATCGAGCGCCGTCACGCGCACCACGACCTCGCCGGCTTCGGTGAATTTGATGGCATTGCCGGCCAGATTGATGAGCACCTGCCGCAGCCGCATCGGATCTCCGCGCACCGCGGTCGGCACCGAGGGCGCTATCTCGCAGCGCAGCTCGAGCCCCTTGGCACGCGCGCGCAGCACCAGGATCTCGATCGTCTCCTCGATGATCTCGCGCAGCGCGAACTCGATGTGCTCGAGCTCGAGCTTGCCGGCCTCGATCTTGGAGAAGTCCAGGATGTCGTTGATGATCTCGAGAAGACTCGCGGCTGAGCGCGTAATGGTCTCCGCCAGACGCCTCTGGCGCGCGGAGAGCTCGGTACCCTGCAGGAGCTCGGACATTCCCATGACGCCGTTCATCGGGGTGCGGATCTCGTGGCTCATGCGCGCGAGAAACTCGCTCTTCGCGCTGCTCGCTCGCTCCGCCGCCTCCTTGGCCGCCGTCGCCTCGGCGATCGCCCGCTTGAGCTCGCGGTTGGCGTTGCCGAGGTTGATCGTGCGCTCCGTGACTTGCTGTTCGAGGAATTGCCGGTATCGCTCGAGCCGCGAGTCGCGCTGGCGAATCTGACTCAGCATCTGGTTGAAGCCCTCGATGAGCGAGCCGATTTCGTCCTGGGCGCAGCCTTCCACTCGCAGGGTGTAATCCTCCTCCGTCGATACCCGCTTCATCGTCTGCGCAAGGTTCACGATGGGCCCGGATATTTGATGCTGCAGCCGGGCGGCGACCCAGTAAGAGCCGATCAGGGCCGCGGCCAATCCGGCGATGGTCGTGAGCATGAAGGCGAGCCAGTCGGGATAGACGGCATCGAGCGGCGCGCTGATTCGCACCACGCCTAGGACCTTTCCGTCGGCGACCGCGGCGGCCGTGATCCGCACACGACCCTCGCGCAGCGAAGACGTCGGATGTAGTCGGGAATCGAACGCGGCGGGCGGTGGAAGCTTCACAGCCGCCAGGGTCTTGGAGAGCGGATTCAGCTCGACCTCCGGCGCACCGTCGGCGCCGCGGCGATAGGTCGCGAGGAGCCGGTCGTCGGGCAGCGCGATCTCCACGCTGGCCGCCTCCGGCTCCTCACGCAAGGCGTGCAGCGCCTTGACGGCCCCCTTGTCGTCGCCGGCCTCCAGCGCCTCGATCACGTTCACGCCCGTGACCGCGGCGACACGGGTGGCAAAGCGGCGCAGTTCCACGCGCGAATGCAGCACGTTCGTGACGATGGGCATGATCACCGCTAGCGTGAACGCCGCGATGGCCGGCGCTCCGATCACGATGCGGAGCTTGCGCTCGATCGGGAGGTCGGCAAACCAACGAATCAACCCGATCTCCAATGAATGCACCGAAAAGACACCGGCCGCTCCAAACGCGGGGGACACGCCGCCCCCTACGAAAGATGTCGGCTTTGCAGTGAATTTCTACTGGCCACGAAGGTGACGCGTATCACGTTGTGCCCAATCCTAATGCACGCGGACGAGGCGGCGCGTGCCACGGTCAGCCGGTGTGGAGCGTCCGGATTATGTTTTATCGGCGCGTAGCGTCGTGCGCGACTGCGGTGCAGGCGGCGGCTATGGAGCGCCGCGCCAGCGCCCAATCGAAGGCGGCGCCGGGATCGGTCTTGCGCCCGGGCGCGATGTCGCTGTGACCGGCAAGACGGGTCGGTCGCAGAGACGGATAGGCGCGGCAGAGCGCCGCCACCACCTCCGCCAGCGCGCGGTACTGGCGCTCGTCGTAGGCATCGGTATCGGTGCCCTCGAGCTCGATGCCGATCGAGAAGTCATTGCACGCCGTCCGGCCCTCGTATTGCGACACGCCGGCATGCCATGCGCGATCGTTGAATCCGACGTACTGGGTCACCGCGCCGTCGCGGCGTATGCAGAGATGGGCGGAGACGCGCTGGTCCGCGATCTCGGCGAAGTAAGGGTGCGCGTCGGGCGGCAGCGAATTGGTGAACAGACGGTCGATCCACGGACCGCCGAACTCTCCCGGCGGGAGGCTGATTCCATGCACCACGATAAGATCGGCATGGACTCCGAGAGGCCGCGAATCGAAGTTCGGCGAGCGCATCTGACGCGCCTCGCGCAGCACTCCGCTAGAAGAGTTTACGTGCAATTCCGTCGTCCGCCTCCGAGGTCTCGCACTAGCATATGCGACAATCGCGCCGATATGAACGGCGAGCTCGCAAGGTGCGTTTGAACCGGGTGTACGTGGACGCCGTCCTCAGCCCCGGCATCCGCCTCGAGCTGCCCCCCGCCGCGGGAGTCCACCTCGCCAAGGTGCTGCGCGTGCGCAGCGGGGACGAGCTGGTGGTGTTCGCCGGCGACGGGTTGGAATACCCCGCGAGCGTGGAGAGCGTCCGCGGCAATCGCGTGGCGGTCGCGATCGGCGAGGCGCGCGCTCTCGACCGGGAGTCGCCGCTCGCCGTGACGCTGGTGCAATGCATGGCACGCGCCGATCGCATGGATGTCATCGTGCAGAAAGCGACCGAGCTCGGCGTCGCGCGCGTCATCCCCGTCCAGAGCCGCCGCGGCGTGGTGCGCCTTGACGCCGCGCAGGCGGAATCGAAGGCGGCGCACTGGCGCGCGATCGTGGTGAGTGCGTGCGAGCAGTGCGGGCGAAATCGTCTTCCGACCGTCGAGGCACCTCGCCGCCTGCTCGACTACCTGGGCACGCTACAGGCCGGAGGGGCGCGTTTTTTGCTCGAGCCCGGCGGAGAGAGTCGGCCTGCGGCGCCGATCGACGGCGAGGTGACCGTCGCCATCGGGCCCGAGGGCGGATTCGACGAAGAGGAGATCGAGGCGTTTCGGCTGGCGGGGTTTCAGACGATGAGGCTCGGTCCTCGCGTGCTACGGACCGAGACCGCGGCCATCGCGGCCATCGCTCATCTTCAGAGCCGCTTCGGCGATCTGGCGGACGGCTAGCTTAGCTAGCAGCGGCGGCGCGGCGAGAGACGCGCCCGCCGCTCAGGTCATGATCGAGGTCTCCTCGGCGATCATCTGCTCGAGCCGCTGCAAGTCCGGAATGAGCGGCGTCTCGTTGACCATGCGCACCTGGCAGATCACGGGCGCGCGTTCCGCGAAGCCGCGCGAGACGTCCGGAAGAATGACGTCCGCGTTGACGCGCACGAGCTGGGGAAAGCCCTGCGTCAGCATGCCGAAGCAGCCGCCCGGCAAGAGGCCCGCGGCCGCGTGGAATATCACGATACGCGTGCGGCTCGAAACGCTCGGCAGCGGTTGCCCCATAGTGCCTTCGAACGACACCACCGGCACGCTGCGTCCGCTCCAGTTGACCAGGCCCGCGTACCACGGCGGAGCGTTGGTCATCTGCGCAGGCGGCTGATAACCGATCACCTCTGCGACGCAGGCCCGAGGCACGATCAATCGCTCGCCGCTCAGAGGAACCAGCAGACTGTAGAGCTCGTCGCGCAGGTCGGACATGCGCTACCGTGCGACGGCGCTGCGACGGTTCACGAGGGGCTCGATGGCATCGAGCAACTGGCTTTCCTGATAGGGCTTGCCCAGATAGTCGTCCACACCGAGCTCGATCGCCCGCGCGCGATGCTTCTCGCTCACCCGCGAGGTGATCATGACGATGGGGATGTGCTTGAGCCGCGGGTCGCCGCGCACGTGGGCGGCGACCTCGTAACCGTCCATGCGCGGCATCTCGATGTCGAGCAGAATGATGTCGGGCAGATTCTCCTGCAGCAGCGATACCGCATCGACGCCGTCCTTCGCCGTGAGCACGCGCATGCCGTTGCGCTCGAGAAGTCGCTGCGTGACGCGGCGAACCGTGATGGAGTCGTCGACGACCAGCGCGAACGTGCGCCGATCGCGCTGCTCGAGGACCGTCGTGTCCGTCGGACGCGCGCGCCATTCCGAACGCACCAGCGATCCCATATCGAGGATCACGACGATGCGCCCGTCGCCCAGGATGGTGGCGCCGGCGATGCCGCGAATGCCCGAGATCTGCGGCCCGAGCGACTTGACCACGATCTCGCGGCTGCCGACCAGCTCGTCCGTGACCAGCGCAGTCGAGTGCTCGCCCGCGCGTATGAGGACGACGGACATCGACACATCCGTCTCCGGTAGACGCGTGGCGCCGAGACCGACGAAGGTGCCGAGCTGCTGGAAGCGGTACTTCTGCCCGCCGTATTCGAACAGCGGAGAGTCCTTGCCGAGGTGCCGTGCCACGATGTTGCGCGGCAACCGCACTACGCCCTCCACGGTCGCGAGCGGCAGCGCATACACTTCTTCGGCGACGCGCACGATCAGCGCCTGGCTGATCGCCAGCGTGAAGGGCAGGCGGATCGTGAAGCGTGAACCCTTGCCCGGCGTCGACTCGATGAACAGTCCGCCGCCGAGCTTCTTGACCTCGGTCGCGACCACGTCCATCCCCACACCACGGCCCGCCGCCTGCGTTACCCGTCCCGCCGTGCTGAACCCCGGCTCGAGGATGAGCTGCATCGCCTCCTCGTCGGTCAGCTTCGAATGGCGGTCGGCGAGACCCAATGCCACGGCTTTCTCGCGAATCAGCTTGACGTTGATGCCGGCGCCGTCATCGGCCACCACGATCACCACCTCGGCCCCATCGCGCGTCAGGCTCACCGAGATGCGGCCGACGTCCGGCTTGCCGAGCGCCCCGCGGCGCTCGGGCGTCTCGATGCCGTGCACGATGGAGTTGCGCAGCATGTGCTCGAGCGGGGGCACCATCCGCTCGAGCATCTGGCGATCGAGCTCGGCGGAGGCTCCTTGCACGACGAGCTCGGCCCGCTTACCGGTGTCGTTCGCCGCCTGGCGCACGAGCCGCGTAAGCCGCTGCACGTGCCGCTGGAAGGGCACCATGCGCGTGCGCATCAGGCTGTTCTGCAGCTCGGTGATGGTGCGGGCTTGCTGAGTCAGCAGGTTCTGCGCCTCGCGCGTGAGTGTCTCGAGCAGTCCTTGAATGCTCGCGACGTCGCCCGAGGTCTCCGAGAGAGCGCGCGAGTATTGCTGGATCGAGGAGTAGCGGTCGAGCTCGAGGGGGTCGAACTCTTGGTGGCGGGGATCATCCTCGTCAGGATGCCGGTTGAGCACTTGCGCCTCGGTCTCGATCTCGAGCGCCCGGAGCTGCTCCTTGAGACGGGTCACCGTGCGCGCGAGCTCCGCCAGATTGAAGTCGATGGAATTGACCTGCTGATCGAGCCGCGAGCGGAAGATGCTCACCTCGCCGGCGTTGTTGAGCATCGCATCCAGCAAGTCCGCATCCACGCGCGCCATCTCGACGCGCTCCGCCGGCGCGCTCTCGCGTCCTGGGAGAACCGGCCCGGTGGTCACTTCCAGATGAGTGAGGGACTCGTCGGACACCGAGATCGACGGCAGCGATTCCTCCGTGATCGCGGCAGCGCCGGGCGCCGCAACACCCTGCGCCGGAGCGGCGGGCGCAGCAGGCGTTGCGGGGAAGCTCACCGAGGCAGCTTGCACGGGCGGCTGCGGCGCTGCGGACCCCGGCGCTGCGGGCGATACGGGGGGGGCCGCTGCAGCCGAGGCCGGGGCAGCGCTGGGGGTCGCGGGCGCAGCTGCGACTCCGCCGCTCAGGTCGCGGATCTGGGCCAGCAAGGCGCGAGCGGAAGTGGGCAGCACTCCCGTGCTCACGAGGTCGCGCATGCGCGCGAGCTCATCGAGGCTCGCCTGCATCACCGCGTGCGCGTGATCGTCCCCCGTGACCATGCCGCCGTCGATCGCAATCACCAGCGTCTCGAGCTCGTGACTCAGATCGCCCATGGCGGATATACCCGCCATGCGGGCACCGCCTTTCAGCGTGTGCAGCGTGCGCTGCAGCTCGGCGACCGGCTGCTTGTCCTTGCGGTCGCGATTCCAGGCGGTAAGCGACAGCTCGGCTGCCTCGATCAGCTCGGTCGCCTCCTCGCAGTAGATATTGGCGATCTCGTGATCGAACTCGTCCGCGGTGGGGGCAAGCTCCTCCGCCGGGGGCGCAGGCGCCTCGACCGGCTGTGCCAGCTGGGGCACGATCGCGGAAGCGCTCGTCTCGATGAGAGTCGCGAGCTCGGCGTCGAGCTCGGCCTCGAGGACCTGCAAGCGCTCGAGCAGCGAGGGTTGCTCGGCGAAGAACGCGGTCGACTCGTTGATGTGCGACACGACGTTGTCGATGGAGCGTACCGCCTCCGCGAGCACTTCGAGCGCCGCGGCCGACATGCCGCGGCCGCTGTCGAAAACCTTCCGCATGTAGTGGTTCAGCGGCTCGGTGATCCGGATGCCGTGGCGCGCCTCGGCCATCTTCGAGCTGCCGCTCAGGGTATGGATGGCGCGGTACACCGACTCCGGCAGCTCATGCGGTGCCGGCAGACCCGCGCGCTTGTTCAGATAGCTGCGAATCTCGGCCAGGTGGCTCGAGACTTCCTTGCTGAAGATCTCGTGCAGCTGCGGATCCATGGCAGGAACCGCCGCAGCAGCCGGTGCGACCGGCGCTGCGGCGACCGCTGCCGCGACGGCCGGTACCGCAGACGGCTTCGCCGGCGGCGCGGCGCCCGCGAGCGACGCAGGCTCCGGGGAAGCCGCCTCGGAACCCACCGCGGGAATCGGGCCCATCGCGACGTCGCGATCCTCGGCCGCGAGGGGGGGCGCCTGATCGGCTTCGCGGCCGTCGGCGTAGGCGAACGCGCGCGTCATCAGCGCCTCGACCGACACCGTTCCGCCGTGCTCCAGCTGCTCCACCAGTTGCGGCAGGGCCGCGACCGCGTTGCGCAGCAGCCCCATCATCGCCGGTGTGCGCGAGAGCGTCTTGTCGATGATGCGATTGAGCAGATTCTCGATCGCCCAAGAGAATTCGGCGATCAATCGGGCGCCGACCATGCGGCCGCTGCCCTTCAGCGTATGGAAACTGCGCCGCAGGGAGGCGAGCGACTCGAGATCCATGGGATTCTGGTCCCACAGCGGGAAGGTCTCGCTGATGGAGGCAATCTCTTCCTTGGCCTCCTCGATGAACAGCTCCACGAACTGAGGGTCGACCGCATCCGCCTCCGCGGGGCTGATCACCGGCTGGGTCGCCGCCTGAGCACGCAGAACGCGCTCCTCCAGAACCGAAGTCGCCGCCAGCGAGCCGACCTCGAGGGTTTTCGCGACCTCGGCATCGGACAGCGGGCCTTCCTCAGGAAGATCCACGTCCGGCACGCGCGGGGCGGCATCGGCGTTCAGCGCCCGGATGCACATCTCGGCGTTGTCGAGCATGTACCACGGGTCGGCGCGGCCGTTCTGAATGGTCTCCATGTAGTACTCGATGCTCACGATCGCATCGGCGATGCGCTCGAGCCGCAGCGCATCGGGGACGCCGGCACGCGGCTCGATCAACTTACGCACTTCACCGCCGACCGCATCCATGAGCTCGACCGCGCGGCCCTTGCCGAGCATCAACAATCCGGCCGTGATGCCGCGTAAAAGCTGCGGCACGTTGTCGAGCCCCTGAGGCGAGAACTCGTTCGGCTTTTGCACGGCGATCGAGACGGCTTCCTTGATGCGAGCCAGATTGACGATGCACTCGCGCAGCACCGCCTCGCTCACCTGGCGGAAATCGAAATCCTGCTCCTCGCCGCCGTCTGCCTTGGCCGCCGCACCCGTCGTCGGCAGGATCAGCCGCACCAGCTGATCGTCCAGGCTGTCCTCCACCGACAAAAGGACGCCCGCCATCTTGACGAGCGCGGCCTCGGAAGGGCTGTTGCCGTCGCGCAGGCTTTCCGCGAGCTCCGCGATCTCCTGCTGCACGCGCTGGCGCAACTCGCCGAGACCGAGCACCCCGAGGGTATCGCTGATCTTCTTCAGCAGATCGAGCTGTGGCAGGAGGTCTTCGTTACGGCCCCCGCCGCGGCGCACGAAGATGTCGAGGACATCCTTCACCTTCGATAAGTCTTCCTTGATGGCGCTGGCCACCGTGCGCATGAGCTTCACGCTCGGCGCCGACAGGCTCTCGCGCTCCTGCTCGATCGAGTCGTCGACCGGCAGCATCTCCGCCAGCTTGAACGAGGCACGCACGGCGGCGATGCGGCCGTCCGAAGTCGTGGCACGCGCCACGTAGTAGAGCAGATTGTTCAAAAGGTCGAGCGGCGGGTCCTCGCAATAGCGTTCCTCGCCGACCTCGTAGAGCAGCTTGATTTGCCGATCGGCCTGCCCAAGCAGGCGCTTCAGCGTCGCGCTTCCCTCCAGCCCGTTCGCGCGCAGGGCCTCGAGGACCGCCCCGATCACCCACCAGAGCTGAAATACGGGCTGGGTGGTGGCGACCTGCTCGAGCTTCTCGGCCACTTTGGCGAGAATCTCGAGGTTCTGCACCGCGCGCTCGCCGCGGATATAGCCGAGCAAGCCGACCTGGAATCGCGGTCGCAGCCGTCTCGCCCACTGGCTCACGGTGATCGACTGCTCGTCGCGCTGCTGCGGCTGCGGTTGTGCCGGCTGGTCGGACTTCAGATTGAGCAGAAGCAGCGTGCCCTCGGACAGCAAAGGGCTGCCGCGCACCGAGCGCAGATCGTTGAGCAGCGGCAAGAGGATCAGCGCGAGATCGCGGCCGCCGGACAACACCCTCTCGAGGTAGGTCGGCAGCTGCACCATGGCGCGCATGAGCGCGTCGAGCCCGTCGCCATGCCTTTTTTGATCATTGCCGGTCGTGAGCAGATAGCGCGTGACGTGCTCCATCTCCTCGGCCAGCAGGGCCGCGCCGTACACCTCGACCAGGCGCAGCACACCGTGCGCCAGATGCAGCTGGTCAGCGCACTTTTCGAGAAAAACGCTTTGATCCGAGCGCTCCGCGTAGGACTCGAGGGCGGAACGCGCCTCGGTCAAGGTGGTCGCCAGCTCCTTTGCGACGAGGTGCAAGGTTTGAGATCTGATATCGCTCATCGCTCGTCAACCGGCCGCCGCTATGCGCGGGCGCCTGCACCACTCGCTTTGCGCATCTTCCCGGGGCCGCCCGCGCTCGGATTGCTGGGTCCGGAAACCCCGGCGCCGCCCGCCGCGCCGCCGCCTACAGCGGCCGGAAGCTGCCCATTGCCGGCGTGTCCGGCGGCCGTCTCGCCGGCGAGCGTCGTGGTGCCGGCGCCGTAATCGGGCAGACGGAATCCGGCGACGGACTTGCGCAGCTGCGCCGACAACGCGGCGAGCTTGGCGACCGAGGTGGACGTCGCGGTCGAGCCCTCGGCCGTCTGCGTCGAAATCTCGCGGACCACTTGCATGCTCTTCGAAATGTTTCCGGACACCGCGGCCTGCTGCCGCGCGCTCGCCGAGATGTTCTGTACCAGGCTCGCGATCTGGTTCGAGACCTGCTCGATCTCCTCGAGCGCGGCACCCGCATTCTCCGCGAGCAGCGCGCCGCCCACCACGTCCGTGGTGCTGCGCTCCATCGATACTACCGCCTCGTTGGTGTCGGTCTGGATGGTGCGCACCAGAACCTCGATCTGCTTGGTCGCATTGGCGGCGCGCTCCGCGAGGCGCTGTACCTCGTCGGCCACCACGGCGAAGCCGCGTCCCGCTTCGCCGGCCATCGAGGCTTGGATGGAGGCGTTCAGGGCGAGGATGTTCGTCTGCTCGGCGATGTCGTTGATGAGTTCGACGATGTTGCCGATCTCCTGGGAGCTCTCGCCGAGGCGCTTGATGCGCTTGCTCGTCTCTTGGATGGTCTCGCGAATGGCATTCATGCCGTCGATGGTGCGACGCACGGCATCGCCGCCCTTGTGGGCGATGTCGACCGAGTGGCGGGCGACGTCCGCGCAGCGCTCCGAGTTGCCCGAGACTTCCTCGATGGAGGCGGCCATGTCCGCCATGGATTCGCTTGCCGCAGTGATCTGCCTCGACTGTGCGCTGCTCGCCTTTGCCATGTGCGCCGCCGCCGACTGCGTTTGACGCGCGGCGCCATCCAGCTGAATTGCGCTGTCGTTGATGGTCGCGACCAGCTCGCGCAACGCCTCGATGGCGTAGTTGATGGAGTCCGCTATGGCGCCGGTGATGTCCTCCGTGACCGTCGCCTGCACGGTGAGGTCACCGTCGGCGAGGCTCGAGAGCTCGTCCAGCAAGCGCATGATGGCCTCTTGATTGCGCTCATTCTCGCGCACACGCAATTCGGTGTTGCGGCGCGCGCTCATCGACTTGCGCGACACGGCGAAGAGCGCGGCGAGCGCTGCCGCCGCCAGCAGGAGAAGGCACACCACCGCGTACTTGTAGCCGGCGCCGCCGCCCGCCTCCACCGGCGCCGCGGACACGCCGCCGAGCTGCGCGGTCATGCTGTTCGCGAGCGCGGGCAGCGAGCGCGCGGCGGCCTGCGCCTTCGACAGCGTCTCGGCGACCGCGATCGCCTTGCGCACGCTCGCGGCGAACTGCTGGTTGCGCTGTATCACCGTCTTCAGCCGCTGCTCGGCATCCACACCGGTCACCCGCGAAAGCGCCATGCCGGATTCCTCGCCCGACAGGCCGCGCATCACCTGATTCAAGAATTCGAGACTGTCCGCGAGACGTTGCGCGGTCGGCGCCGCATCGCTCACGCCCAGGGCGAGGCCATTCAGCTCCTGCTGAATGCGCTGCACGGTGAGCTCGAAGCGCTCGAGATAGCGGCTCATGCCCTCGAGCTTCTGCGCGCCCACCGCACTCGCGAGGTCGCCCAGCTCCGAGAGCAATTTCGGGGCGAGCTCGCGGGTCTCCTGGTTCGCCGCGCCGATGGTCTCCACTGCGGGACGAGCCTGCGACACGCTCGCCGCCGCGGCCGTGAGCTTGCCGAGGTTCGGCTCGAGCTTGCCCGCCAGGCCGCTCGAGGTCGTGCTCGAAAGGCGCGCCATGCTCTTGCCCAGCGCATCGAAGCTGCCGAGCTCGCCGCGCAGCGCGTTTTGCGCCTCGAAGGGAACGCGCTCGATCACCAGGCTGAGCTGCTCGTCGGGTGCAGCCGCGGGGGCTCCGGAGCGAACGAGCAAAGTGAGCGCAATGGCCCCCGCGATGCACCCCGCGATCACCGCGATGAGCAGCGGGGCGAGATTCTTCTGGGGCGCGGATTGTTGGGTCATCATGCCGGTTGCTCGCATTCAGCTCGCCGCCTGCAGGAAGCTCTGGCCTTCCACCAGACTCTTCAAGCTGATCACCGGCCACACCTCACCGCCGCGGCGAAAGGCTCCCGCGAGATAGCTCTCGCAGCGGATCACGGTCGGGGGCGCTTCGGAATCGAATTCCGTCTCAGCGAAACGGCGAAATCCGAGCACCTCATCGACGATGAGGCCGGCCGGAATTTCACGGTGGTTGACCACGACGATGCGGGTGTTGCGCCCAGGGTGAGTCGCACCGCTGCCCAGAAACTGCTTCAGATCCAGCATCGGGAGGAGTGAGCCGCGGACGTTGGCAAGCCCTTTGACCCAGCTCTTCGCGCCGGGAATGCGGGTGATGACTGTCGGAAAGCCCAGCACTTCGCGAGTTTCCTCACGCGCGATCAAGAACGTCTCCCCGCCCATTCGGCACGCCACACCCACCCATTCGCGCCCTTCCGCAGCCTCGGGCGCGCTGGCGGCCGTGACCGGCCGGCTGCGCCGCTCCATCTCCTTGAGAAGCTCGAATGGGCGGTCGCGCAAGCTCTTAAGGCTGGTATCGTTCCCGCTTGTCGTGCTCGTCATACGGCCAGCGCGGCCTGAGCCTTCTCGACCAGAGCCTGGGCGGAAACCGGCTTCACCAAGTAATCGACGGCTCCCTGGCGCAGACCCCAGACCCGGTCCGTCTCCTGTCCTTTGGTGGTGACCATGATGATCGGGATGAGGCTCGTCTCCGGATCGTTGTTCAGCATTCGCGTCGCCTGGAAGCCATTCACCCCTGGCATGACGATATCCATGAAAATGAGATCGGGCTTCATGGCCTTGGCCTTGCGAATGCCTTCTTCACCGTTTTCCGCCGACGCGGTCTTGAACCCATGCTTCTCCAGGGCCTTCTGCATGACGAACACCTCGGTGGGTGAGTCGTCGATGATGAGAATGAGCGCCATTCTAAAGATTCTCCGTCATTTCCCGACGTGGGCTTCGATCGCACCGAGGAGCTCGTCCTTGGTGAATGGCTTGGTCAAGTAGTGCTCCGAGCCCACGATGCGTCCGCGGGCGCGGTCGAAAAGGCCGTCCTTGCTCGACAGCATGATCACCGGAATCTGCCTGAAGACCTTGTTGTGCTTGATGAGCGAGCAGGTCTGGTAACCATCGAGCCGCGGCATCATGATGTCCACGAACACGATATCGGGCTGATGGTCGGCGATCTTGGACAGAGCGTCGAAGCCGTCGACGGCGGTGAATACCTCGCAACCCTCCTTGGTCAAGAGGGTCTCTGCGGTGCGCCGGATCGTCTTGCTGTCGTCGATCACGAGAACCTTGAGTCCCGCGAGTTTCGCCTTGCCGTTGCTCATCATGCTCTGCATGGAACCTCAAAGTCCTCGGAGGCTAGCGCGGACGCGAAGCGTCCGTAGGTGCTGGAATCTTGTGGCTTTTTAACATATCCGGGGGCTGCAAGCCACGGTAGGAGGTCGACATTTCGAGCCAATGTCGGGCAAACAACGGAGGCGTGGTTCACAGTTTTCGACTTAAGGTCCCTCGACGAGCTTGCGCTAGACTGCCTTTCGGCGCGAGAGAATTTTTTGGCGGCGCGGAGGATCGACAATGTCTCAAGTGCGGCTGGTCGTGGTCATGGATCCCATCGAAGCCATCAATCCGGCCAAGGACTCGACTCTGGCGATCCTGCTTGCTGCCCAGGCGCGCGGCTGGCAGCTCTACTACGCCGAGCTCGGCGACCTCTCGCTGCGTGACGGAATCGCCTGGGGCAACCTCGCGCCGCTCGAGGTGTTCGACGATCTGCGCAATTGGTTCACTCGCGATCCGCGAGCCGCGGCTAGACTGGGTGAATTCGACGTGATCCTGATGCGCAAGGACCCGCCATTCGACATCGAATACATCTACAGCACTTACATCCTCGATCGGGCCAAGCAGCAGGGCGCTCTGGTGGTGAACGATCCGCGGGGCCTTCGGGACATGAACGAGAAGGTCTACACCGCATGGTTTCCCGAGTGCTGTGCCCCCACCCTGATCACGAGGGACATGCAAGCCATGGCCGCGTTTCTGCGTGAGCACGGCAAGGCTGTCTGTAAACCGCTGCACGGCATGGGCGGCCGGTCGATCTTCGTGCTCGATGAGGCCGACAAGAATCGCAACGTCGTGTTCGAGACGCTCACCGACTACGGGCGGCATTATGCGATCGTGCAACGATATTTGCCCGAGATCGTCACCGGCGGGGACAACCGCGTGATCCTGATCGACGGCGAGCCCGTGCCTTTCGCGCTGCAGCGGATGCCGGACGCCGCCGATCACCGCGGCAATCTTGCCGCGGGAGCGACCGCGCGGAGCCGCCCGCTGAATGATCGGGATCGCTGGCTCTGCTCGATTATCGGACCCAAGCTCAAAGCGGCCGGAATGGTGTTCGTCGGCCTCGACGTCATCGGCGATTACGTGACCGAGATCAACGTCACGAGTCCGACCGGCATCAGAGAGCTAAACAAGAAGCATGATTTCGACATCGGAGGCAGATTGATCAAGGCCATCGCCGGTATTCTCGACGCTCGATGAGTCACGAATTATTGAAAGCAGGGCTTCCCCCCGCGAACGACCGCATGCTGACGACATGCTTCCTCGCTGCGCTGGTCCACGGCATCATCATCCTCGGCGTGACGTTCAGCACCTCGCGAAACGACGCGGCCGAGGGCGACGGGCCGGCCCTGGAAGTGGTGCTGGTGAGCGATCAGGCTCCGTCCGTCGCGAAGAATCCGAAAGCCGCGTACCTCGCGCAGCGCAGTCAGGTCGGATCGGGGAATACCTTGAAGCGCGAGCGCGCGCTCATTCCACGCTCCTCGCTGATGTCGGCAAACCGTCCGGGCATCCCGGACGGCGAAGGGGTCGCGGCGCTCGAATCGGGCAGCGACATCGGCGACGACGAGGTCGTCGCGACGCGCGGCCCCTCGCCCAAGATCCTTTACTTCGCGGCAGCCAATGCCGACGACCAACCCTCCAAATTGCCGCTGCTCCTCGAGAACCGTCCCGATCTCGGCATGGCGCCGAACGACGACGGCATCCAGCTGCGGATCCGGGGCGAGACCAAGCAACAGCTGTGGATCGCGGCCGATACGCGCGAATCAGACGTCGCCGTATACTTGGATAGCTGGCGCCGCAAGATCGAGCGGGTCGGCACCATGAACTTCCCGAGCGCGGCGCGGCGGCGCCAGTTCTCGGGCACGCCGGTCATCGAGGTAACCATCGGAGCCGACGGCAGGCTCTTGCAGAGCCTCATCCGCCGCTCGAGCGGTCACGCGGAAATCGACGAGGCGGCGCTGCGCATTTTGAAGCTCGCCTCGCCCTACGATCCCTTTCCGCCCGAGCTCGCGACCAAGCACGACGAGATCCGCATCGCCTACGAGTGGCAATTCCTGGATGGTGCGGCGCAAGGCTCGAGCGTCTACTATGCGGATCCCGACGCGGCGGCGCCCGCGGCCGGCGGCCCGGGAGCGGCGGCGGCGCCCCGCCCGTCCGGGAACGAGACGCCTCGGGGTGGATCACCGTAGACTTGCGGGAGCGCCGAAGCGGTGGGCGCCAAGCGCGGAGGGCCTATGGGCGACTCGGATTACCTGACGAACCAGCTGCTGATCGCCATGCCCATGATGGGCGATCCCAATTTCGCGCAAACCGTGGCGCTGATCTGCGAGCACAATGCCGACGGCGCGCTCGGACTCATCTTGAACAAGCCTCTGCCGATGCGCATGAGCGAAATTTTCGAGCAACTGGAAATCGAGCTGCCGCAAGGAGAATTGAGCGAGCGCCAGGTGTTGCGCGGCGGTCCGATGCAGACCGATCGCGGCTTCGTCGTGCACCGGGCCTTTGGACAATGGGACTCGACGCTCCCCGTCTCGGACACGCTCCACGTCACCACCTCGCGCGATATCCTCGCAGCCATCGCGCGCGGTGAAGGACCGTCTGAGGCGGTGGTCGCCCTCGGTTATGCCGGATGGCAGGGCGGGCAGCTCGAGGACGAGATCCGGGCCAATGCCTGGCTCAGCGCTCCGGTGGACTCGCGCCTCATCTTCGACCTGCCGTTCGAATCACGCTGGCACGCAGCCGGGCGGCTTTTGGGCGTCGAACTCTCGCTCATCAGTCCGATCAGCGGTAATGCCTGAGGAGGCGCCGTCCAGGGCGCAAGCACCGCAGATCGTCCTCGCGTTCGACTTCGGGCAACGGCGCATCGGTGTCGCGTGCGGCGACACGGTGAGCCGCAACGCCTCGCATGCTCGGGCGCTGACCTCCGGATCGCAAGGCGTGCCGTGGGAGGACGTCGATGCGCTGATCCGCGAGTGGCGCCCCGCCGCGCTGGTGGTCGGCCTGCCGTATAATGTCGACGATTCCGAGAGCGCCGCCGCGGCCCGCGCGCGCAGCTTCGCGGGCGCGCTCGCGGCACGTTACGCGCTGCCCGTCGAGCTCGTCGACGAGCGCTACTCCTCGATGGAGGCTCTCGACCGGCTGAAGCAAGCCCGGGCGTCGGGCCTTCGCAAGCGGCGGGTCGTCAAGGGCGATGTCGACGCGGGAGCTGCCCGGGTCATTTTGGAACGATGGTTCAGCCAGATAACATGAGGCGCGAATGCGTGCACAAACCGATGGCGCCGGAGGGCTGCGCCATCTCATCTCGCTCGACGGTCTGACCCGCGAAGCGCTGACCGCAATTCTCGATCGAGCGGAGAGCTACCGCCGATTTCCGGGACAACCCGCCTATGAGGGGCGCGAGCTCGCGGGCATGACGCTCGCGAACCTGTTCTTCGAGCCGAGCACCCGCACGCGCGCCTCGTTCGACCTCGCCAGCCGGCGCCTCGGCGCGCATGTCCTCAACCTGGACACGCACTCCAGCTCGCGCGTGAAGGGCGAGACGATGCTGGACACGATCTATACGCTCGAGGCGATGAACACGGACATCTTCGTGATTCGCGATTCCGAGGCCGGTGTGCCGGAATTTTTGATCGACCACGTGGCCCCGCATGTCTCGGTCATCAGCGCGGGCGAAGCGCACCTCTCGCACCCGACGCAGGGGCTGCTCGATGCACTGACCATCCGCAGCCATCAACGCCGCTTCGGTGGACTCAAGGTGGCGATCGTCGGTGACATCAAACACTCACGAGTCGCGCGCTCCACCGCGCGCGCCTTGAAAACCCTCGGCACGACGGACATTCGGCTGGTGGCCCCTCAATCGCTGTTGCCGGTCGAGGACGAGTTTCAGGGCGCACTGCGCTTCACGCGCATCGAGGACGGCATCGATGCCGCGGACGTCATCATCATGCTGCGTATCCAGAAGGAGCGCATGGCCCAGGCGGCCTCGCTCGACGATGCCGCCTATTTCCGCGAATACGGCCTGGACGCGAGGCGCGTCAGGCTTGCCTCACCCAACGTGCTCGTGATGCATCCAGGCCCGATGAATCGCGGCGTCGAGATCTCCTCGGAGGTGGCCGACGGCCCGCACTCGCTCATTCGCGAGCAAGTGAACAACGGCGTCGCCGTGCGCATGGCGGTGCTCGCGTCGATTGCGGCGACGCTCACCCGGCATCGCAGGCCGCTTTGATCAGCAGGGCGGCGCGGAGTATCCAGCCGCCGCACCCTCGAGCAGCGCCTCGCCCATCCGGATCCTGGCGCCCTCGCGCCACCGCTCGCATAGCTCGAAGCCTTGCGGCGCGAGCACGATGATGGTCGAACCGTGCTCGAACCAACCCATTTCCTCACCCTTCGAGAGCCTCGCGTCGCAAGGGATGCGGTTGGGCCCGCGATACTTCAAGTGCAGGCGGACGTCGAGAAACTTGAGTCGGATGCTCGCGACCAGGATCGCAGCCACCGGCACCAGGGTCAGGAGCGCGCCCGAGGGCAGGCGGCAGCGGATCACCGCACGCTCGTTCTTGCAATAGAGCCGCTCGATGCGCTTGAGCGCCACCGGGTTCACGTTCCACGTGTCGCCCGAGATGTAATCGACCTGCTCCACACGACAGTCGTAGGGAGCGTGGAAGCGATGGTACATGCTCGAAGTGAGCCGCAGCGTCACGAACTCACCGCCGCGGTAATAGCGCGCGAGCTGCTCGTCGTACAGCAGCTCCGCGAGCGGGTAGGGAAAGCCTTTGGCCTGCAGCACCGTGCCCTCCGCGACGCGGCCGCAGGCGCCCACCAGAGCATCGCAGGGGCTCGTCAGATGCGCCGGATCGCCGTCGAGGGGACGGACGCCGTCCTTCAGCTGGCGGGTAAAGCACGCATGCACGCTCTTGAAGCACGTCTCCTTGGCTTCGCCGAGGTCGAGGTCGCTGAATAGGCGCCACAGGAAGATGCAGGTCGCGCACAGCCACGGCTGCTCGATCCGGCTGAGCCAACCCATGAACTGGGTTAGGCGGCGCCGCGGAATGCGGTTGGTCAGGAAGAAATTGATGTCTTCCTGCTGGACGATGCGGTCGATGAGAGAGCGGGCAGTCATCTCAGTGTCATTCGGTTGAAATAAAGTGCGCGCCGACCCATGGCGGCGCAGCGAGGCAAAACGTGACGGATCGGATCATTTTGTTGGTGGGCGCCTGCGCGCTCGTAGTCCTCCTGCGCAAGGCGTGGGTGCGCTTGCAGCTGTCGCGCGCCAAGCACCGCTCGCTCGCCGGCCACGCGCGCATGGCACGGCGTTTCGCGGGGCTCGTGCCCTACTACGAATACGGCGAGGAGCGGCTCTTCCGTGCGGACGAGGCGCCCGACGAGATCGCGGCCGCGCGGCGCACCGCGTTCATGCGGCTCGCCGCCACGCTCTCCGAGCGCAGCCCGAAGAATGCGGCGCTGACGGCCTCGGTCATCGACGCCGTCTCGGATCTCAAGTTCACCAGTCGGTATCGGATCCCGTTTCAATTCAGCCGCTTCGTGCGCGAGCATATGAAAATCGGCGCCTTCGTGGAATCGACCTCCGGGGTCACCATCACCGACGTCGACGGCAACCGCTTCTACGACTTGACGGGATCGTACGGCGTGAACGTTTTTGGCTACGATTTCTACAAAGAGTGCATCGCGCGCGGCAGCGAGCGCGTGCGCGATCTCGGCCCGGTGCTCGGCGCCTACCATCCGATCCTCGCGTACAACGTGCGCCGCTTGCTCGAGATCTCGGGCATGGACGAGATCTCCTTCCACATGTCGGGCACCGAGGCGGTCATGCAGGCGGTGCGGCTCGCCCGCTACCACACGCGGCGCAGCCACCTGGTGCGGTTCTGCGGCGCCTATCACGGGTGGTGGGGTGATGTGCAGCCGGGTGTGGGCAATCCGCTGGCCGCGCGCGAGACCTACACGCTCGAAGATATGGACGAGGCATCCTTGAAAGTCCTGCGCAGCCGCCGGGACATCGCCTGCGTGCTGGTCAACCCGCTGCAGGCGCTGCACCCGAATGCCAATGCGCCGGGCGATTCCGCGCTCATCGACAGCGGCCGCAGCGCTCACTTCGACCGCGCCGGCTATCGTGCATGGCTCGAAAAATTGCGTGCGGTTTGTACCGAGCGCGGCATCGTGCTGATCTTCGACGAGGTGTTCGTGGGCTTCCGGCTCGCCCCGGGAGGCGCCCAGGAGTACTTCGGCGTGCGCGCCGACATGGTCACCTACGGCAAGACGGTTGCGGGAGGCTTGCCGGTGGGCGTTCTTTGCGGACGTGCGGAATTCATGCGGCGGTTTCGCGAGGACCGGCCTGCGGACATTTGCTTCGCGCGCGGCACGTTCAACTCGCATCCCTATGTGATGGGCGCGATGCGGGAGTTCCTGGAGCGCCTCGAGGGCGAGCCGCTGCGCTCGCTGTATCGTGATCTCGACGCCGTCTGGAACGAGCGCGCCCGCAATCTGAACGAACGCCTGAGCGCGGAGCATCTGCCCGTCAGGGTCGCGAACTTGTCCACAATTTGGACCATCTGCTACACGCAGCCATCGCGGTACAACTGGATGTTTCAATACTACTTACGCGAGGCGGGCATCGCGCTGAGCTGGGTCGGCACGGGACGTTTGATATTCAGCTTGAACTACACGGCGGCGGACTTTACCGAGGTTGCCGAACGGGTCGTCGCCGCCGCGCGCGCGATGCAGAAGGATCAGTGGTGGTGGGCCGAGCCCACCACCACCAACAAATCTCTGCGCCGCCGCGTCCTCAAAGAGATTCTTCAAGCGCGCTCGCCGTGGCTCTCGGGCTCCTCGATGAGCTCGCCGCGCAGCAGGTAGAGCGGCGCCTTGCAATAGAGCTTCACGTCATTAAAGGGATCGGTAAGGATCTTCGTGAGCCACACGAGGCCCGTCTGCACGTCGCGCAGAAAAAACAGATGTACCGTCCGGAACAGCAACGCGCCTATTCCCAAGAAAAGCCAGATCTCGCCCACCCGGCGCACGAACTCCGCGGCGCCGTTCCAGGGTTTCGCGAATCCGAAGAAGGTCGGGTTCGTCCACAGGATCAAGGGGACGGCCGCCCAGACGGCATGCAGGATCACCTTGCGGCGCAAGTTGTACCCCACCTTCACCGCCTCTTTGTACTCATGGGTGACGTGGTTGGTCTCGTCGTAGCCCTTGGGCTCGAAAAAGAAGTGGCCCGATTGGCGGCTGACCATGGAAACCAGCCAGCCGATGAGGGCGGCGGCCACCGGGTCCTTGAACATCATGACGTAAGCGACCAGAAAGCTGACGGCGCTCAGGAGGTGCAGCGATTGATTGATGCGGCTGTGGTGGTAGAAGCGGTGGTCGTCCCATCGCTGGGTGCGCAGTTCCGTCAAAAACTTGTGCATGCGGGCTCCATAAGTAAAAGGCATTCGTAATCGCAATGAAGCAAATATAGGAATTTCGTTACAAGCCTATTACAAACACGCGTTTACGGCGTACGCGCGTCGCAAAACCGTAAAAAATGCCTGTAAGGTCGTGAAAAACAACACAAGACTGTAAGAAAAACTTTCCTCGCCAGTCATCTATTCGTCACAGGCCGATGCGAACCTTGAGGCACGGCATGAGAGTCATGATCGTCACCGATGCATGGTTTCCGCAGACCAACGGCGTCGTCCGCACATTGGCTCAGACCGCGGCGTGGCTGGGCCGGTTCGGCCACGAGGTGCGCATGCTGACGCCCCGGGACTTCCGGAACGTTCCCTGCCCCACATACCCCGAGATCCGGCTATCGCTCTTTCCCGGCCGAGGCGTCACTCGCGCCGTCAACTCGTTCGCCCCGCAGTGCCTGCACATTGCGACGGAGGGGCCGCTGGGAATCGCCGCCCGCCGGTACTGCGTGCGGCGCGGGATGCGCTTTACGACCTCATATCACACTCAATTTCCGCAGTACCTGCGGGCGCGGTTCCCGATTCCATTGCCCCTGTCCTATCGCGCCCTGCGCTGGTTCCACGGCGCCGGCGTGCGCTGCATGGTCTCGACGCCGACGGTGCGGCGCGATCTCGAGTCGCGCGGATTCAAGAACATCGCGAACTGGCGCCGCGGCGTCGATACCGACGTGTTCAAACCCGGCCCGAAGGATTTCCTCGATATGCCGCGGCCGGTGGCCGCGTACGTCGGACGCGTGGCAGTCGAGAAAAACATCGAGGCATTTCTCAAGATGCCCTGGCACGGCAGCAAGATCGTGATCGGCGACGGCCCCGAGCGTGCGCGCCTCGAAACGCAACATCCCGACGTGAGATTCGCCGGTTATCGCTTTGCCGAGGACCTCGCGCGCTATCTCGCGGCCGCGGACGTCATGGTGTTCCCGAGCCGCACGGACACGTTCGGCCTGGTGAATCTCGAGGCCATGGCCTGCGGGGTCCCAGTAGCCGCCTACCCCGTCACCGGGCCGATCGACGTCGTCACCCACGGCCTCACGGGGGCGCTCGACGAGGATTTGCACCGTGCGGCGCTGCGCGCGCTCACCGTCGATCCGGAAAGCTGCCGGCAGCACGCGCTGCGCTTCGGGTGGGATGTGAGTACGCGCGAATTTGAGGGGAACCTCGTGCTATGCCGCTCGGGCGCGGAAGCCTCGAACGCCGCGGCGGGCGCCCCGGGCCAAGCCGCGGCCGGCTAGGTACGCCGGCGCGCCGGCGCGGCCGGCCTCTCAGCCGAAATTGATCTTCGCCTCGAGATTGGTGCGCGAGTCGGCGCTCGTGAGCGCTTCCTCGAGCTCGATGCGGCCTTCCCTCACCAGGTTATAGAGCGAGGCATCGAAGCTCAGCATGCCACGCTCGGTGCCGCTGGTGATCGCTTCCTTGACCCCGACGACGTCGCCCTTCTTCACGAGCTCCGATATGTGCGGCGTGTTCACCATCACTTCCGAGGCGGCGACCCGCGAGCCCGTTTTCGAGGACACCAGGCGCTGCGAGAGGATGGCGCGCAAGTATTGCGAGAGATCGAGAAAGATCTGATTGTGCTGATCGCGCGGGAACATGTTGATGATGCGGTCGAGGGTTTCCGCGCAATTGTTGGCGTGCAAGGTGGCGATGCATAAATGGCCCGTGCCGGCGAGCGCGAGGGCCGCTTCCATCGTCTCGCGGTCGCGGATCTCGCCGACCAGGATCACATCCGGCGCCGCCCGTACGGCGCTGCGCAGCGCGCGCGCGAACGATTTGGTGTCGATGCCCACCTCGCGCTGATTTATGATCGACTTCTTGTTCGAGTGCAAGAACTCGATGGGATCCTCGATGGTCAAGATGTGATCCGACGAGTTCTCGTTGCGATGATTGATCATGGCGGCGAGCGTCGTCGATTTGCCCGCGCCGGCCGCGCCCACCATCAGGATGAGCCCGCGCTTCAGCATCACCAGCTCTTTCAGGATCTCCGGCATGCCGAGGTCCTCGAGCCGCGGCATTTCCGCCGTGATGTAGCGCAGCACCATGGCGGGATAGCCGCGCTGGTAGAAGACATTGACCCGGAAGCGTCCGAGTCCCGGCTCGGAGAGCGCAAAGTCGATCTCCAGCTCCTCGTTGAAGTACTCGATTTGCTCGGCGGTCATGAGTCCGAGCGCCGCCTGGCGCACCGTCTCGGGACTCAAGACCTGCTTGTTCACCGGAAAGATCTTGCCTTCGATCTTGATCTTGACGGGCGCGTTGCAGGTGAAGAAGAGGTCCGAGGCTTTCTTCTCGACCATGAGCTTGAACAGCGGCTTGGTGTTCATCACCTGAGCCGGCGTGGTTGAGGCGGGAATCATGCGCTAGAACACCTGTCCTTCCTCTTCCTCGAGAATCTGCAGCGACGCGCCGCCGTCCTCGGGATTCTTCATCTCGCGCTTGCTCTCGAGCTTTACGCGCAGGCGCAGCTCGTTCTTCGAATCCGCGTTGCGCAGCGCGTCCTCGTAGGAAATGAGGCCCGCCTCGTACAGATCGAACAGCGCCTGATCGAAGGTCTTCATGCCTAGGCGGTTGGATCGCGCCATGACGTCCTTGATCTTGGCGACCTCTCCCTTGAAGATCAAATCCGAGATGAGCGGCGAGGCGAGCATGATTTCCATGGCGGCGATACGCCCCGTGCCGGTCTCGCGCGGGATGAGGCGCTGCGATATCAGCGCCCGGATGTTCAGGGACAGATCCATGAGCAGCTGCTCGCGCCGCTCCTCCGGAAAGAAGTTGATGATGCGATCGAGCGCCTGGTTGGAGCTGTTCGCGTGCAGGGTGGCGAGCACCAAGTGGCCCGTTTCGGCGAACTGTATGCCGTACTCCATCGTCTCGCGATCGCGGATCTCGCCGATGAGAATCACGTCGGGCGCCTGGCGCAGCGTGTTCTTGAGGGCGAGGTGCCAGCTCTCGCAATCGACGCCGACCTCGCGGTGCGTGACCACGCAGCCTTTGTGGGCGTGCACGTACTCCACGGGGTCCTCGATGGTCACGATGTGGCCGCGCGTCTTCTCGTTGCGATAGCCGATCATGGCGGCGAGAGACGTGGATTTACCCGATCCGGTACCGCCCACCAGAAGCACGAAACCGCGCTTGGAAAGCACCACTTCCTTCAGGATGGGCGGCAGCTCGAGCTCCTCGAGCGTCGGGATCTTGGCGTTGATCGTGCGGAGCACGGCGCCCGTGAAGCCCTGCTGCACGAACGCGCTCACGCGGAACCGTCCGATGCCGGGCGGCGCAATCGCGAAATTGCACTCCTTGCTCGCGTCGAACTCCCGCGTCTGTCGGTCGTTCATGATGGCGCGCACCAGGCTCGCGCTCTGCTCGGCGCTCAGCGAGCGGTCCGATTGCGGCCTGATCTCGCCGTCGACCTTGATGGCGGGCGGAAATCCGGCGGTGATGAATAGATCCGATCCCTTTTTCTCGACCATGCGCCGGAGCAGGTCCTGCATCAAACGTATCGATTGGTCGCGGTCCATTGTGGGTCCTGTTAGATGCTGTCCTTGTTCTGCGCCTTGTACTTGGCCTCTTCGCGGCTTACCACGCCCTTCTGCACCATTTCCTGGAGGCATTGATCGAGAGTCTGCATGCCCTGCGCGCCGCCGGTTTGGATGGCGGAATACATCTGCGCGATCTTACCCTCGCGGATGAGGTTGCGGATGGCGGGGGTGCCGATCATGATCTCGTGCGCCGCAATGCGGCCGCCGCCGACCCGCTTCATCAAGGTCTGGGAAATCACGGCGCGCAAGCTCTCCGACATCATCGCCCGCACCATGTCCTTCTCGGCGGCCGGAAACACGTCGACGATGCGGTCGATGGTCTTGGCGGCCGAGCTCGTGTGCAAGGTACCGAACACCAAGTGGCCGGTTTCCGCGGCGGTGAGCGCGAGACGGATGGTCTCCAAGTCGCGCATTTCGCCCACGAGCACGACGTCGGGGTCCTCGCGCAGCGCCGAGCGCAGGGCCTCGCTGAATCCCAGGGTGTCCCGATGCACCTCGCGCTGATTGACGAGACAGCGCTTGCTTTCATGCACGAACTCGATCGGATCCTCGATCGTGATGATATGGTCCGGGCGATTGTCGTTGCAGTGATTGACCATGCCGGCGAGCGTGGTGGACTTGCCCGAGCCGGTCGGTCCGGTCACCAGCACGAGTCCGCGCGGCAGCATGCATAGGTCTTTGAAAGTCTTGGGCGCATTCAGCTCGTCCAGCGACAGGATGGTCGAGGGGATGTTGCGGAACACGGCGCCGGCGCCGCGGTTCTGATTGAAGGCGTTGACGCGGAAGCGGGCGAGCTTAGGAATCTCGAACGAAAAGTCGGTCTCGAAGAACTCCTCGAAAGCCTTGCGCTGCTTGTCATTCATGATGTCGTACACCATGCTGTGCACTTCCTTATGCACCAGCGCAGGCATATTCACGCGCTTCATGTCGCCGTCCACACGAATCATGGGCGGCACGCCCGCCGAGAGATGCAGGTCCGACGCGTTGTTCTTCACCGCAAAGGCGAGAAGCTGCGCAATATCAACCGCCATTTACGGCTCCTCAGTGCGGCCCTCTTCGACCACTAGCAGTATATAAGAGGGTGTCCACACCCAATATGTTAATTGGCCCGCAGAATTTGACGGCTCAGGTGAGCCGCATCCGCGCTCAAATCGCCGACGCCGCCGCGGCGGCGGGCCGCGACCCCGCCTCCGTGACCCTGGTCGCGGTTACGAAGGCCAAGGGTGCCGAATATGTGAGGGCGGCCGCCACGGCGGGTGTCACGGATTTCGGCGAAAACTATGTGAAAGAGGCCCTGGGCAAGATGGACGAGCTCGGGGGCCTCCCCGTCCGGTGGCATTTCATCGGCGCCTTGCAGTCGAACAAGACCCGGCCGGTGGCGGAACGCTTCGCTTGGGTGCACAGCCTCGACCGCGTGAGCGTCGCACGGCGTCTGTCGGAGCAGCGGCCCTTTCACGCCCCACCATTGAACGTCTGTATTCAGGTCGCCCTCGTCGCCGAGCCCGCCAAGGGAGGCGTGGAGCCGGCGGCGCTCGCCGAGCTCGCCCACGGTGTCGCCAAACTGCCGAGACTCAAGCTTCGCGGGCTGATGTGCGTGCCGCCGCCGCTGCCCGATGAGGTCTCACAGCGCGCGATGTTCGCACGGCTGCGCCGGCACCTCGAGGAGCTGAAATCGACGGGCCTCGACCTCGATACACTGTCCATGGGGATGAGCGCCGATTTCCAGGCGGCCATCGCGGAAGGCGCGACGCAAGTGCGCATCGGCACGGCGCTGTTCGGCAGCCGATAAAAGGAGACCTAGAGCACATGATTGACATACGCAGACTGGCATTCATCGGCGGCGGAAACATGGCCGCAGCGCTCATCGGCGGCCTGATCCGGCAGGGATTGCCAAGCGGTCGCATCGTGGTCGCCGACCCGAGCGTCGAGCAGCTCGAGCGCCTCGTACGGACCTATGGCGTTCTGCGCGCAGCCGACAACGCGAGCGCCGCGGCGGGCGCGGAGGTGGTGATCCTTGCCGTGAAGCCGCAGCAGATGCGCTCGGTGTGCCTCGCGCTGAAGCCGCCTGTCGAGGGCGCTAAGCCCCTGATCATCTCGGTCGCGGCGGGCATCCCGCATGCGGCACTGGCGCGCTGGTTCGGCCCGCACATCGCCATCGTGCGAACCATGCCGAATCGGCCGGCCCTGAGCGGCTTCGGCGCGACCGGCTTGTACGCCCCGCCGAGCGTCGGCGCGGCCGGAAAGGCGTTGGCGGAGTCCATCATGGCCGCAGTCAGCGCGACAGTCTGGGTGGAGCACGAATCCCAGATGGACACCGTGACCGCGCTGTCCGGCTCGGGCCCGGCGTACTTCTTTCTATTCATGGAGGCGCTCGAGGCCGCGGCTCACGAGCGCGGGCTGCCGAGCGACATCGCGCACAAGCTCACCCTGGCGACGGCTTACGGCGCCGCCCGCATGGCGCGCGAGTCCCACGAGCCCCTCGCAGTGCTGCGCGAGCAAGTGACCTCGAAGGGCGGCACGACCGCGGCCGCGCTGGCCGTGCTCGATGCCGCCGGCCTGCGCGCCACCGTGGCCCACGCGGTCGCGGCGGCGGATCGGCGCTCGGCCGAGCTCGCCGCCGAATTCGGCTAAGGAGACAGGCTTCATGGAAGCGGTCAGATTCATCGTCGATATGCTGCTGTGGCTCTTGACGCTGGCGTTCATGTTGCGTTTCCTGTTCCAGCTCGTCAGGGCCGATTTCCGCGACCCCATGGCGGATGCCATCGTGCGCGTCACTAACTGGCTGATTCTGCCGTTGCGGCGAGTCTTGCCGCCCGTCGCCAAGGTCGATACGGCCACCGTCGTGTCCGTGGTGCTGGTCGCAGCCCTGCACACCGAGGCAATGTTTGCGCTGGAAGGGGTGGGGTTCGTCGATCCGCTGCTCTTCACGCGCCTCACCTTCACCGAGCTGATCGCGATGGTGCTCAAGATCTATCTGTTCGCGATGCTCCTCTACTGGATCGCGACCTTCGTGTCGCCGGGCGGCTACGCCCCGGGCATTCGCTTGCTCGCGCAGCTGTGCGAGCCCATCCTGCGGCGCGTTCGCCGCGTGATCCCTCCGATAGGGCAAATCGACTTCTCCTTCCTCTGGGTTTCGATCGCGATCGGCGCGCTGCTGATATTACTGCGTTGAACATGCGGTCCTACGTGCCTGAAATGTAGAGGCTTCGTGCTCCTGCGCGATTCGCCCCAACTGGCAGAGGGGCGCGGAACCCTTAAAAAACAGGCTCGCGAACGCTCGCGCGCGAAAATTTTTTTCGCGATTGCGCTAAACATCGGCTTTTTTCTATGTTATTTTCGGCGCCGAGTTGAAATTGTGGGGATCGAATACCCGCGTAGGCAAACAAACAGCAGGAGATTTAATATGGCGAAAAAGAATGCAGCACCGACCAAGTCTGAGATTCTCGCTACCATTTCGAAGGAAACAGAGCTCTCGAAGAAGCAGGTCGGAGCCGTATTTGACTCGCTTTCCGGCGCCATCAAGAAGAGTCTGCGCAGCCACGGGCTGTTCACGTTTCCCGGGTTGCTGAAGATGAAAGTGGTGAAGAAGCCGGCCACCAAGGCGCGCGAAGGCATCAACCCGTTCAACGGCGAAAAGATGATGTTCAAGGCCAAGCCGGCCAGCAAGAAGGTGCGCATCGCCGCGCTGAAGACGCTCAAGGAAATGGTGAACTAGGCGAACTCCGCGTCCGGAGCGGTTGAGGGAGATCAGCCGCTCCGGAGTGCCTCAATTACGGCATCGCGCAATTCGGCGAGATGTCCGTGGAAGAAGTGTCCCACTCCGGGGACGACCAGCAATTCAGGCTTTGGATTCTGCCGCTCGACCCAGTCGATGACGGCACTCGAATCCACCACGTCGTCCGCATCGCCCTGCACCACGAGCCACGGACATGCGGGGGCGTGCAATTTGGAGAAGTCGAACCGGCCCACCGGCGGCGACACGCTGATCAGATGCGCCGTGTCGCGGGCGAGCGCGAGGCGCAGCGCGACGAACGCGCCGAACGAGAATCCCGCGAGCACGAGGCGCCGCTGCGGCCATCGCGCCGCGCCAAAATCCGCCATTGCCGCGGCATCCTGCGTCTCTCCCATACCCTCGTCGTAGGTGCCGTGGCTCGCGCCGACGCCTCGGAAGTTGAAGCGGAGGGTCGCGACGCCGGCGGTCTGCAGCGCCCGCGTGACGGTGTACACGACCTTGTTGTCCATGGTGCCGCCATGCAAGGAATGCGGATGGCACACGATCGCGTACAGCGGACGCGCGCATCCTTCCGGCTCGTGGGCGATGGCCTCCAGGTTTCCGACGGGACCCGGAACCATGAGCCGCTCCCGCCCCTCGAGGCTCACTGGATGCCTACGAGGTCCACGTCGAATACGAGCGTCGCGCCGGGCGGAATGACGTCGCCCGCGCCGCTGTCGCCGTAGGCGAGGTCCGCCGGGATGACGAGGCGGCGCTTTCCGCCCACCTGCATGCCCGCCACGCCTTGATCCCATCCCTTGATGACCTCACCGCCGCCCAGCCGGAAACGGAAAGGCGTACCGCTCTTCAACGAGCTGTCGAACTCCTTACCCTTGTGATCCGGCGCTGAAGACTCGTACAGCCAGCCGGTGTACTGCACGACGGCGTATTGCCCGGCCGCGACTGCGTCGCCCGTGCCGCGCGTGACATCGGTGACCTCGAGGCTCTGCACCGCACTGCTCGAGGCGGGAACCCCGCTCGGCTTGGCGCCGCAAGCTTGCAGTGCGCCCGTCATCGCGCAAGCGATCGCCACCGGAAGAAGAAGCCGCGAGAGGAATGCCACCTGCCCATGGTAAAGGATTGCGGCTGGCGAGGCACGGCCGGCGAGGCGCGCCGCTAAACGCCCGCGGCTCGACGAGCGCTGCGGATCTCGAGGAGCGCAGCCACGTTGGCGGTGATCGCCGCCGCGCCGACCGCGACGGGCTCGGCACCCTGCGTGCATCCGGCGAGGGCCGCGGCAACTCCGGTACCGGCCAGGATCACCGAGCCGAGCTCGGCGGAAACGCCCAGCCAGCCGTGCCGCAACAGACCGAACGCGTCGTCGACCTCGTCGACGACCTGCAGTACCCACTCCATGCAGGCAGCATAAGGCGCCCCCGCGGGCGGGGCCGTGAGTGGTATCACATACTTGCCAGCGTGAGATCGCCTGCGTAGGCTCTGTGGCCAATGCAGCGCATTCTCGTCCTGAACCCTAAAGGGGGGTCGGGTAAAACGACGATAGCCACGAATCTCGCCAGTTATTTCGCGAGTCAGGGCGACCATCCGCTGCTCTCCGACGAGGATCCGCAGGGCTCGAGCACGCGCTGGCTCAAAAAGCGCAAGCCGGAGCAGGCCTTCATACACGGCATCGCCGCGTTCGAGCGCAACAGCCGCATGACCCGCGCCTGGCAGATGCGCGTGCCCGCCGACGCCGCGCACGTCGTCGTCGATACGCCCGCCGCGATCCCGGCTCAGCAGATGCCCGAGATAACCAAGAGCGCCGATGCGATCATCGTGCCCGTGCTGCCCTCGGACATCGACATCCATGCGTGCTCGAGATGCATCGCCGATTTATTGCTGATCGCCAAGGTACGCCGCGACGAGAACCGCATCGGCGTAATCGCCAACCGTGTCCGCCGCAACACGGTGATCTATCAATCGTTGATGCGCTTCCTCGAGACGCTGCGCATTCCCGTGATCGCGACCTTGCGCGACTCGCAGAACTACGTGCGCGCCGCGGAGCAGGGTGTGGGCATCCACGAGATGAAGCATCATCAGGTGGCTCAGGATCTTGCGGATTGGACTCCGCTGCTCGAGTGGCTCAGGGCGAAAGAAGGATTGGCGCGGCCTAATGCGGGCATCAATCCTCTGCCCGAGACCGCCTGAAGGGCTTGCCGCCCGCGGCTGGCCGCCCGCAGTTACTTTTTCTCTTCCCAGTTGCCCCGGACTTTGTCGGCCCAGTTCTTGTAGCTGTGCCAGTTGTAGAGGCTGTTGGTGATCGCCGCATGGCGGCCGCCGGGCTTATACGCTTCGCGCGGCACCGGCGCGCCATTGGGTCCGATTTCCACGCGCGGCGCGCGGCGGTCTACTCCGGTATATCGACTTGGGTTTTTTAGATCGCTCATCGTGTCCCTCGGTTGTGCAACACAGTAAGGGCGTGGCGCCGGGTGCGGCAGTAACTGTGTCACAGGGGAGCGGAGCACGTCCGCCGGTCGAAGTGCGCATTGGGATGCGCATCTCAGAGACCGTCACGGTAAGTTAAATCGGCGAAAATTACTTGGTTTGCCAGCCGGTGAACAACGGCTGCAGCTCCTCGAGCGAGTGCTCGAGGGCGGCGGGCAGCAACAGCGTGAACGAGTCGAGAAGGGCGAGCGCGTTACGCGCGGGATCCGTGCTCCCCGCCGCACCCAGCCGGCGGGACATATCGCGATTCACCACATGCAGATTGCGGTAGAGGTCTTCGAGCGCGGCGAATCCGCCAGGATCCGCGCCGCGCTTCTCGCGAGGAACGAGCTCGCGCGACAGTAGATACATCGAGACGCTGCGATACAGCGTCTCCGTGTCGCCGGCGAACGGCACGTGGAAGCGCGCCATCGGCCTCAACCGGTCCGTCCAGGGGCAGCCCGCCGTCGCCATGAGGAGCCCGAACACCGAGCTCATGGCCTGCTGCACCGTCGTTTCGGCATACACCTGGCGCTCGAACTGCAGCACGGTCACGCCCACGGTGTCGAACGATACCAGCGCCTTCAAGGGCTCGAGCGCCGCGGCCATTTGCAGGGCGGCCGGGCAGTGGGGGTGGTCCTGCTCGTTGAGTGGACAGTTCGAGCAGCGGTTGAACTTGAGCTCGGTCCAGAACGGCGGATCCGCGGGCGGCGGGTTCTGGAGCTTGAAAGTCGTCGCGTCGAAGTAGAAGTCGAGTGTCTTTTGCGATCCGTCGGGCAGGTCGAACCGGTAGCGGATGCGCAACGGCTCGTTCATGCCACGAGTCTGTAGCAGGGCGTGTATTCGGCGCCCGTGAACTTCATGCGTCGCTGGGCGACGAAGGAGCGCAGCAGCGCATCGAGCGGCTCCATGATCGCGGGCTCGCCGCACAGCTCGAACGGGCCGTAGCGCTCGATGGCATTGATGCCGTATTCCTTGATGTTGCCCGCTACGATGCCCGAGAAGGCGCGTCGCAGGTTGGCGGCACGCTCGTGCACCGGCTGATGGCGGGCAAGGCGCAGCGACCGCATCGATTCGTGCGTCACCTCGAAGGGAAGCTGAAACTCGAGCGGAATGTTGAGCAGCCAGTTGAAGCCGTAGGAGTCGCTCTGGCGCCGCCGGTAGTCGCGTACCTCCCCGAGGCCGTGCACCATGGCCCGCCCCACCTCGGCCGGGTCGTCCATGATGATGCGATAGCGCGACTGCGCGCTCTCTCCGAGGGTCGCGCCGATGAACTCGTGGATCTGGCGAAAATAATCCTCGCAATCTGCCGGCCCGGTGAAGACCACCGGGAACGGCATGCCGCTGTTCGCGGGGTCGAGCAGGATGCCGAGCAGGTACAGGATCTCCTCCGCCGTGCCTGCGCCGCCGGGGAAAATCACGATGCCATGACCCAGGCGCACGAACGCCTCGAGGCGCTTCTCGATGTCGGGCATGATCACGAGCTGGCTCACAATGGGATTCGGGGGCTCGGCCCCGATGATGCCGGGCTCGGTGACCCCCAGATACCTGCCGTTGACGATGCGCTGCTTGGAATGACCGATGGTGGCGCCCTTCATGGGCCCTTTCATCGCCCCCGGTCCGCACCCCGTGCACACGTCGAGGCCGCGGAGCCCGAGCTCGTAACCGACTTTCTTGGTGTAGTCGTACTCGACCCGGCGAATGGAGTGCCCGCCCCAGCACACCACGAGGTTCGGCCGCGTCTGGAGCTCGAGCACCCGTGCATTGCGCAGGATGTGAAACACCGCATTGGTGATGCTCGAGGAGGACCTGAGATCGAAGCGCCCGCTTTCCATGATCTCGTTCGAGATGAAGACCACGTCGCGCAGCACGGCGAACAGGTGGTCCTTCAGCCCGCGGATCATCTCTCCGTCGACGAAAGCCTGGGCCGGCGCGTTCTTGATCTCGAGCTTGATGCCCCAGGCGCGCCGCATGATGCGTAGATCGAAATCCTTGTATTTCTCGAAGATGGCGCGGGCGTCGTCGAGATCGCTGCCCGAGCTCAAGACGGCGAGCGCGCACTTGCGGAATAGCGGATAAAGACCGCCTTGACCGGAGTCGAGGAGCTTCGCGATCTCCTGCTGCGACAGGTGCTCGAGGCTTCCCTTGGGCGAGACCCGGGCGTCGACCATGTCGGACGATAAGACGGCGGTTCTCGGAGCTCGCATGTTCTACGGATAGATGTCTATCGGAATGTTGTCTTGGGTGCGCATCCACACCTCGACCATGTCGGAGTTTGACAGGGCAATGCAGCCGTCGGTCCAGTCATTGGACGAGTAATAGTCGGGCGAGTGCTTCAAGCTGTTGGGAAGGCCGTGGATCATGATCAAACCGCCCGGCTGCCAACGATGTTGACGCGCCCGCAGCTCGTCTTCCTTGTTGGGATACGAGACCTGGATGGACAGGAAGAAATCGCTGCGCGTGTTGCGCCGCGCCAGACGATAATGCCCCTCGGGGGTTCGAAAGTCGTGTTCACGCTCCTTCTGTCCGACCGGCGAAAGCCCGAGCTTAACCTCATAGGAGCCGAGCAGGCGGTCGCCGCTGTAAAGATACAGCTTGTGCTCGGACTTGTGGACGACCACGCGGTCCGCCGCCGCGATCTGGTCTGCGCGAGCCGAAGCCGCGAGGCACACCGCGAGCAGTAACCCTACCGAGAAAATTCGTGAATTTGATTGCGACCTGCGAAAACCGATCATCGGTGAAAGTATAGCGCGTCGGCGCCGCCACATAATCGGCCACAGCTCACGGACTGGATATAATCAGCGTATGCATCCACCGCCGCGCCCGTACACCCTCGTCGTACTTTGCCTGAGCCTCGCGCTCCTCTCGGGGTGCGCTTCGGAAAGCTCGATCAAGCCCGCCGAGTCGCTCGACGAGCGTACCGGCATGACCGTGGGCTCGCTGGAAAAGCCCCTGGAGCTCGTGCAGAGCGGGCAGTTGGCAATCAATCCCGAGGGGCACGTGAGTTTCGCCTATCTCGGTCCCGTGGAATGGGACAACATGGGCACCATCACCTACGGGCTGTGGGTACACCTCGCGCCCGCGAACGATTGGCAGTTCGACGACATCAAGGAACCGGGCACGGTCGTGCTCGCACTCGATGACGGGACGACGCGGCTGAAGGTCATGCAGCCCCCGGCGCCGGCACGCGGCCCCTATCGGCCGGTGGCCTCCTGGGGGCAGACCGCTTATTTCGAGCTCGATCTCGATACTCTGAAACGCATGGGATCGAGCCGGAGAATCGAGCTCGATTTCAAGGCGGCCGGCACGGCCGTGCGCTTCAACGCGGCGCCGGACGCGCGCGAGACGCTGATGCGCTACGTGCGCGCCCGCGGCTACTAGCCTTCGGCTAGCCCCGCGGCGCTACTGACGATTGATCGCTTCCACCCGCGGCAGCGTGATCTGGGTGCCCGGCCGAACGTCGTTGAAATTGATGTCGGGGTTGTACTGGGCGACCAGCCACACCGGTATATCGTTGCGCTGCTGCGCGATGATCCAGAGCGATTCACCGCGCTTCACCACGTAGTTCTCAGTTCCGGCGATGCGGTGCGAGGCGAAGAACTCCTCGTGCAGACGATGATGGTACTCGCGCCGCACGGCGACGAATTCGTCGGCGCCAACCTTTGACAGGTCGAGCTTGAGGCGGTGCCCGACGCGCACGCCGGCATCCTTGTGCAGCTTGTTCAACCGGCGCAGCGCCCCACTATCCACGTGGCTCCAGTCCGCGAAATGTCCGAGGGTCTCGCCCACCTGCACGACCACCGTGTCGTCCTGCCCCACCCCGTAATCGGTCGTGTCCGCGGATCCGGTCGGCGGACCCGCCGGCAAAAGGGCCGCGCTCTGCGTCTGCCGCGCAGAGACCGGCTCGCGCGGCGCCGGCGTGGCCTTCGCCGCAGTGGTAGGCGCGCTTTCCGGCTCGGTGCCGGCGACGGGCGGCGGCGTCGACTGCGGCGCGCCGGCGGCGGCGGCGTTCTCTGCGAGGGCCGCTGCGGCGGGAGCCTCGCCGCCCACTTCCGCACGCGTCGGCGGCATCGGGATGCGCACGATCTCGCCGCGCGCGATCGTATGTGCTGCATTCCAGCCATTCGCGGCGAGCAGCCGGGCAACGCTCATGCCGCTGGCCGCGGCGATGCCCGCCAGGGTTTCGCCGCGGCGAACGCGGTGAGCACCGTCGTTGCGCTGCGCGAGATAGCGCTGGGAGCCGGGAATGCGCGCCAAAGCGGCGGCGATCTCAGCGTCGGACTCTGCTCCGGGCAGGCGCAGTGCGTAGCCGCGCGGCACCAGCCGAGAGCCGCTCCAGATCGGCGGACGGAGCGCCGGGTTCAGAACCTTGAGCGCGCCCATATCGACCTTGAAAGCCTTGGCGAGGTTCAAGACCGCGATGTAATCGGGGAGCTGCACCGGCGTGTTCTCCGTGTCCGGCAGCCGCGTGATCGGGCCGAAATACTTCTGCGCGTTGCGGTCCACATCGAGCGCAGCGAGAAACGCCACGTAGAAATTGCGGGAGGCGAAGCCGAACGTGGCGCCTTGATAGCGCTTCACGATCACGGCGATGTCGCTCGTGCCGAGCTCGTCCTGCGCGCGCCGCAGACCGCCCGGGCCGTGATTGTAGGCGGTGACCGCAAGCGGCCAAGTACCGAGCAGCCGGTAATTGTAGAGCATCAGGTTGGCCGCCGCCTCGGTGGCGCTATAGGGATCGAGACGCTCGTCGACGATGCCGTCGACCCGCATGAAGCGCTTCGCGGTGGAAGGCATGAACTGCCACAACCCCGCCGCGCCGACCTTCGAGTACGCGAACGGGTTGAACGAGGACTCGACATGAGGAAGTGCGGCAATCTCCTCCGGCACGCCGTGCTGCTTGAGCACCCGGGCGATGTGCGTCTCCCAGGCCGCGGCGCGGATCAGACCCTCATGGAACCGATCGGCCTGCCCGAGCTGGAAGCGGATGCGGTCGATGGCGTCCAGATAGTCGCGCGCCGTCGCCTTGTCGCCGAACGCATGGAGTATGCGCCGCTCGTGAGACGTCAGATCGCCGGTGTCGCCGGCGGCAAAGCGGCGCAACAGCACGGCGTAGCGGGTCTTGGCTTCCGCCACGCGGCGTTCGCGCTGCACCGGCGAGGAGGCCGGATCGAATCGCAGCACCTCGTAGACGAGCTTGAGATTCCAATCGTCGTGGATGAGGCCCTGGTCGGTCGTGACCTCGGTGTACACCCGGATCCAGAAGCGCACGTCCGACTCGAGTTCGGGCGGGTGCGAGAAGGGATCGGGCTCGTCGGCGGCGGACGCGCGGACACAGAGCATCGGCGCCAGCAACAAGCACAGCGCGGCAAACTTGATCATCTTGTGTTTCGGAATCTAGCGGACGCGATCTATTAAGCGTGTCTAAAATAGTGACTATTTTCGACACGCTCACTGACGACGACACGAGCGAAAACACCTAGTTCTACCGATGTTTTCTCGATGCCATTTTGCCGCCCGCAAAGGTTTGCCGGAAAAGGGGGTACTAATTCGAGCGAATAAAGGCTATTAGCCATAGGAGTGGCGCGAATAATTGCTACCTTCCACGGCCTTTAAATCGGCCGTCCGTGAAAAGAGGGTATTTCTATGGTCGCGAAAATACACGACCTCGGAAGTATACCGCGCTTGCGACTCGGTGGATCGACCCTCGACCGCCTACCAAGTGGCGCCTGGCCGCGTACCGGGGCCCTCGCCTGGTAGCCGATGTTTAGAGCGCCTCCAACTCCGCGAGCAGCTTGTCGGTGTCGACGGGGACTCCTCGCCTTCGGGCCAGCTCAGGGTCCTTGAGTTCGACCAGCGGGATAAACCGCTTTTCCCGAAGGACGTGCCACTGGCGCCACGAGCTGAGCGACACCACGTGCTTTGATCGCTTTTGAAAGACCTGCATGGCGGGCTGAAGAGGGCTGCCTCGCGAAGGTTCGACCTTTCTACCATCCACATAAAGACCATCGGCACGTACCTCAGCTGTTCCGTCGGGTTTGCGGGCCTCCTTGGAGCCTTCGCTAAGAAAGAGGTAAAGCGTTTCGCCGGCACTGAGGACGACTCCCTGGCCCGAGGTCGAGCGACCCCTTGGAAGGCGGGGCAGCGGGCTTTAACGCCTCCACAATGATCTCCCATTCGGCCTGATCCGGTCTGCTGCGACGGCTCTCGATCAACGCCGAAGCCTCTGCGGTCAAACCGACGTATTTGATGATCATGTGCCTCTCCTACGGTACTCTAGCAAACCGCTTGCTAGTGTTTGCTATTTCGCGTTTCTTCGCGCCGTAGCCCGCAGGAAGCAGCCGTCTGGGCCCTGCGCAAGCGCGGGGCGACAAAATCAGCTACTCGCCCGAGCGGGAGAGTGCGAGTTAAATTCGGTCGGCAGTGGCGGGGCTTAAGTTCGGCAGGACGTTATTTTGCTTGGGTCGTGGAAATCCTGGTAAATTCTTGCCCGTTCTTGGGCCGTCAGACCATTCGTAAAAGGCGAACAGGATCTTAGGCGCGTCGCCTCTTCACTTGGGCTTGTAAGAAAGCGAGCGATATCTTCAGGTCTTCCCTCGAGAATCCGTAGCCACTCTGCAATGTATGCGGGTTGCAGTTCCGCGGCCCGCGCTCTCCAGCGCGCGAGATTGCTGCGCGCCCGGATGTTGTGCAGCGCACTGCCGCGAGCGCGGTGACACTCAGCCCGAGGAGCCGGCACGCCATCCTTACGGCCGTCATGGGACCTCCCGCATCGTCTCAAGCGCCCGCCGAAACGCATAGTCGCCCACGTGCACCCAACCCCGGAAGGGCTTGTCGATATCGGCGATCGCCAGCATGACCAAGGTGATGAAAAGCGTCAGAGAAAGGACCTGTAGCATGTGGATTCTGGGCTGCCGCGATCCGAAAATCGAGACCGAGACGATCGTGAGTATTCCTCCAACGAGCAGTACGGACCAGAAGATACCAGGAAGCTCGTACTTATTGTCCAGAAGCCGCGTGCGGCGATACTGAGTCAAAAGACTGAGCTCGCTCAATGCGTGGTCGTGTGCGGCGACCTCCATCGGCTTATCGATCGTGACCGATAGCAATGCTTTCCATAGATGCTCGTTCACCTGGTGGCTCTCCTCGGGCATCCTCCCGCTATCCATCTCGGGCCAATCGTGCTCGACAACCTCGGTCGCATAGGCAACCGTCAGCTGCTCGATAACGGCGCGATCACGCGGCATCCCCTGAGCCAGACGATAGATGTTGCGAAGCGCATTTGCCTCGAGCTCTACATTGAGCTCGGCCGCCCTGAAATTGCCCCACTCGGTGTACAGCATGAAGCCCAGCGTCACCGCGTATGTGGTCCCGAGCACACTCAGTTGCCAACCCACGAGGTCGCTTTCCGCGTATCGCCGAGCGGCCGGCCACAGCCGGTCCATCGCGAGTGTGAAAACCAGCGATACAGCCATCGCCAGAACGAGAATCACGATGTTGGCGGTAAAGCTCAACACATAAACTCTCGAGGCGCTCGCCGCACGATCAATGTAGTGACCGCGGCTGACTCGGAGAGCTTTCCGAGAACGGCTTCAAGGTCAGTCCCAAACGGCGGCCGTGATCTTCCCATCCTTGTTCAGAATCAAAGTCAGGCGGTTCGGATTGGAATCGGCGCTCGGAATCCCTTCCGACGGACGGACGATGCGCGTCG
>Ga0187890_10000174_pt1 | contig 45920 bp, 38 predicted proteins | sample June2016WEW_21_1_FD_133005 | JGI IMG/M metagenome (GOLD analysis project Ga0187890, IMG submission 133005) | Peatland microbial communities from SPRUCE experiment site at the Marcell Experimental Forest, Minnesota, USA - June2016WEW_21_10 | ecosystem: Environmental > Terrestrial > Soil >... | reverse complement strand
TCGACGGTGGCAGGACATTTCATTGAGCCTCACGCTGATCGCCCATGACCCCGGTCGCCACCGCCTGAGGGCTGTCGTGCTCGGTCAAGACGGTCGGCGGGGCGGATTGTAGTTTTTTTTCATTCGACAAGCACCGGCAACAGGCCGGGGCTTCACACAAAGGAAGGAATGCGATGTCTGAACCGCTGCTGCTCAGAACGGAAACCGGCGGTGTCCTGGAGATCGTGCTCAACCGTCCTGCGAAGCTCAACGCCATCAACCGCGAGATGTGGGAAGGTATCCGCGATGCCATCGAGGACTTTCGCGCTCGCCACGAGCTGCGCGTCATGCTGTTTCGGGCCAACGGGAAATATTTCTCCGCCGGCTCGGATTTGACCGACTATGACGGCGACTTCGACGAAAGTCCGATGCGCGCCCGCAACTGGATGCGGCGGGATCTTTCGGCCGGCATGCACCGCATGCTGGTCGAGATGGAGCGGATTGAAAAGCCTTTTGTCGTCGCGCATCACGCCATGTGCATCGGCGGCAGCCTCGAGCTGTCGCTGTCCTGCGATTTTCGATTGGCGTCTCGCAACGCGCAGTATTGGTTTCCCGAAATGCAGTTCGGCATGGTACCGCTGTCCGGCGGGATCAGTCGGCTGACGCGTCTCGTCGGCCCGCACTGGGCGAACTGGATGGCCGTCGCCAACATGAAGGTCAGCGCCGAGCGCGCGCTCGCCATCGGTCTCATCCACGAGATTTACCCGGACGAGACATTCGAGGGCGAGGTTCGCGGCTTCTGCGAGATGCTCGCGAGCCATCCCATCGAGGCGACTGCGGTCGGCAAAATGGCGATTCAGCTCGCCACCGATCTCGGTTCCGACGACGCGCGCCAGGTCGAACGGCTCGCGTTCAGCTCGCTCACGTTCGCGCCCGAGTACACGAGGTTGCACGAGAAGATTCGCGCGCGATTATCCAAGCATGACGCCGATGAGAGGTGACTCTTGAGGATTCGCCGATGAACGCTTCTGCGCAAAACCAAACACGCCTCGCGGCGAAGGCCGCGCGTCCACGGTTCAATCCCGTGTTCGATGTGCCCACGCTCAAACTGCCGACCGGCAAGGCGCTCGGCTCCGTCCTCGCCGTGGTTCCGGCGGCGGACGGCGGCTTATGGATTCTTCATCAGCCTACGGTCCAACCGGACGTTCGCGGCAGCACCTGGCTTCCGTCAGTCGTCAGATTCGACTCCGGGGGGAATTTCGTCACGGCTTGGGGCGGCCCGGACCACATTCCGCCCGCCAATGGCGTGTGCCAATGGCCCGACGGCCTCGAGGGACTCGAAGTCGACGGCGACGGCAATCTCTGGGTCTTCGGCTACAAGCCCGGTGACGATGCCGTGCTCAAGTTCTCCCCGGCCGGCGAGTTGCTCTTGCGGCTCGGGCAGCGCGGCGTGCCGGGCAACGACGACAGCCGCACCCATCTGGGAAGGCCCACGTCCGCTTATCACAATACGGCCACGCGCGAGGTGTTCATTTCCGACGGCTACGCCAATCACCGCGTGATTGCTTTCAATTCCGACAGCGGCGAGTTCACGCGCATGTGGGGCGCTTATGGCAAACAGCCCTCTGCCCTTGACGCTGCCGAGGGCTTTGGCAACCCGGTTCATAAGGTCGCGGCAGGACCCGATGGTCGAATCTATGTCGCGGATCGAATCAAGAACCGCGTTCAGGAATTCGAGCTGGTATCGGGCGGTGCGCGATTCCTGCGGGAAGTGATCATCGCGCCCGGCACAATGCTGTTCGGCTCGGCATTCGACATCGGCTTCGCGCCGGGTGGCGGCTTCATGTATGTAGCGGATGGCTCGAACCGCCGCATCTGGATCGTCGAGCTTACAAACTTCGCCGTGCTGGGCTGGGTTGCCGGATTGGAAGACGTCGAAGGCGACATCAATCTGCCGACCCATTACGGGCTGATCCACCGGTTCAGCGTGGACCGCCACGGCAACTTGCTGCTCGCTTGCGTTGCGCGCGGAGTCAAGAAACTGATCTTCCAGGGCATCCGCTAGCTTTGTTGCAAGCTCAAGGGCTGGGAATGCGCCTCGCGCGCCTGTTGATGAGCGGCCTGATATAAGAGGGATCCGCCGCGTTGCGTCCGGGTTTCCCGTTGATGTGAACATCGGCGATATCGGCGAACGGGATGGGACCTGCCGGCGGTGTTCCCGACCACTCCACGATGCAATATCGCGAGGCGATCCGCCATTGATCCATGCGGCGCTCCAGGCGATCGAGGTAGCGGCCTCCCGCAACCCACAGGGTCTCGTCGACATTGCGCGCGGTGAATAGGTAGTAGGTCTCGGCGTGCGCGACGTCGCCGTCGATCTCGCAAGTGTGATTGGTCAAGTGGTGCTGGGTCGAGATCTGTCCTTTGCCGTGAAGCGCGAACACCCAATCGACGAACTCCTCACGCGTCCCGACGAAGGCACCGTGATCGTCGACCGCATCGGGGTGATAGGCGGACAACACCAGATCGCGATCGAAACGGTCCACTCCGCGGCAGTAGCGGGTAAGACAATCGAGGATGGCCTGCCGATCGATGAGATGCCGAATCTCGCCGCCCTGCCCCATGCCCGACCCTCCCGATGCAGCCGGGCTCATTGCACCGACTGCCCGCCGTCGATCACGAGTCCGTGGCCGATGACGTAGCGGGACCGCGGCGAGCACAGCCAAACGGCGGCCTCGGCGATTTCCTCGGGCTCGGCCATGCGATGAGCGGGGTTGGCGGCGTTGAGCGTGGCCTCGCCGCCGGGAATGATGGCGAAATTCGCGTGAATAATGGCGGTGTTGACCGACCCGGGGCACAAAGCGTTGATCCTGATGTTGTGCTGTGCGTAGAAAAGCGCCGCCGATCGGGTCAATCCCAGCACGGCGTGTTTGCTCGCGGTATAGGCGGGCTTGTTGGGCACCCCGGCGATGGAGGCGAACGAGGCGAGATTGACGATTGCGCCCGAGCCCAATGCACGCATGTGCTCCACCTCGCGCCGCATACAGAGGTACACGCCGCGCACGTTGATCGCGAAGATGCGCTCGAACAACTCCAGATCCCACTGCGGCTCGACTTTCATTTCGATATCCACGCCCGCATTGTTGATCGCACAGTCGATATGTCCGCAATCGCGAATGGCTTGATCGAAGAGTGCATCGACGGCCTTGGCATCGCTGACGTCGCAGGCGACGAAAGTGGCCGTTCCGCCATGCTCCTCGATTTGGGCCACGGTCTCGCGCCCGCCGTGGACGCTCACATCGCTCACCACGACGCGAGCACCCTGCGCGGCGAAGGCCTTCGCGGTGGCGCGTCCGATGCCTGCGCCTGCGCCCGTGACCAGGATCACTTTGCCTGAGAACTCAGCCATATTCCCTACCTTTGCCCATGGGCGGCGCTTGCGTCTTGACCTCGCACGACTGCCATCGGCCGTGGATTCTCGCCGGGCTAATCAGGCAGTCCGAAGATGATCACTTGAGCCGCCCCGATGTTCTGCCACACCGTTTTTGAGGAGTTTCCGGACTCGACCGCGATGAATTGCTTGTCTCCGACCGAATAAGTAGAAACCCCGCCCGCGATCGCTCCGCCGGTGTAGAAACTGTACAGCTGCCGGCCGGTCTTCGCATCGAATACGAGCATCTGTCCTCCCCCCGTTCCGGTGATCAGCAACCCCGACGCGGTGGTTGTCAGTCCCGCAAGCATCGGCACATCCGCAGAATACGTCCACCGTGGCCGTCCGTCTCCCGCGTCGAGCGCGCGGAGCGAGCCGCGAGCTTGATCGATGGGATCTTGAAGGGCGCGCGCTCCCCAAGGTATCGCCGGAGAAGGCTTCTCCAGCGCAGTCACCGTCGTGCACCAATCCACGGAATTGACGAATAGAAGGCGGCTGCCCGGATCGTAAGCCGGTCCGTTCCACTCCACGCCGCCCATGGCCCCCGGGCAAAATCTCGTGCTTTCGGTCGTCGAGAATGGGTGAGTCACATTGATTTGCAGCGACACTTCCGTGCGGGCGATCAAATCGTGGCGAGTCCTGTCGTACAGATAGAGATGGCCGTCCTTGCTGGCGACTGCCATCAATGCGCGGCCGTTTTGCTCATAGAGGACGGGCGCGGCCGCGGTGTCCCAGTCGTGCACATCATGGGGATTCTGCTGCGCATACCAGATCAAATGCCCGGAATCGGCGTCGAGCACGACCACGGAATCCGTATACAGGTTATCGCCGGGGCGCGCGCGGTCATCGAAGTCCGGACCGGGATTGCCCAGCGACACGAACAAGCGCCCGCTGTCGCGCTCTACGGTGATCGTGCTCCATTGCGAGCCGCCACGCCGATCCGCGTCCGCGGGCCCCGTGTCGCCTCCGGCCGCTCCCGCCGTGGGGACCGCATCGAACGACCATACGCGCTCGAGCGTCGCCGCATCGAACGCATGAACCCGTACGGTTGCGCCAAAATCGCCGCCCGCCTCGCCGATAAAGAGCTTGCCGTGGAAAATGACGGGGGCCGCACTGATAAAGCAGCCTTTGGAGGTGTCGCACACCCACAGGTCCCAGAGCAGCTTGCCGTTCAGGGCATCCAAGCCGATGAGATGACCGTCCAGCGTCCCGCGTATCACCGTGCCTTTGTAGAGAGCGACGCCGCGATTCGCAGGAAGAAACTCGGTGCCGGTCGGCGTGTATTCGTGCGACCACAGCCTTCGACAGTTGGACGCATCAAGGGCATAGGTGTGGTGCGCGGTGGTGACATACATCCGGCCTTTTCGGATGATCGGAGAGGACTGAAAGCTGCCGATCTCGCCGGTTTGAAATATGCATTTTGGCGCGAGGTGCCGCACGTTCTGCGGCGTGATCTGGTGCAGCGTCGAATAGCGCTGGCCGTTGAGACTGAGGTTGTAGTACAGCCAGTCGCCGCTCGAGGGATTTTTCAGCTCTTCGTCGTCGGGCTCGGCGGATGCGGCCATTGCAAAGCGCTTCGCGGCCGCGGGCAATGATATCTGCGGCGCCGAATGCGCTTGGCCCCGCGTGGAGGATTTCGAATCGTCGGCGGGCGCGTCCTCCAGCTTGTTGAACTTCAGAATGTAATCCGTGATCGAGCGGTTGTCCGGGGCGGAGAGAGTTCCGGGAGCATCCAGCGGCATCGCTTGCGAAATAAGATCGTACAACGCCACATTCTTTCCAACCCACCGGTCCGCGAACGCGAATCCCGACAAGGACGGACCGGTGCCGCCCGTCAAGTCGCTCGCATGGCAGGAGGCGCAATGCTCTCGGTAGGCCGCCGCTCCATCTTCCGCGACCGCGGGAGTTGGGCATGCGAGAGCGAGCAGAGCCGCGCAGCCGAAGGCAATTGTCGTGCTCTGCCACAGGCAGTTTGCAGGCCGATATTCGTCGATGAACAAGGTATCCTCGCTTATGCCGCCAATGCGGTCGCTATATCGTTGGCGGCAATGTAGGCGAACGTCAGCGCCGGACCGAGAGTCCCGCCCGAGCCCGGATAGCAATTGCCGAAGACCGACGCGGATGAATTTCCCGCGGCGTAGAGTCCTGGGATGGGGTCTCCCCGGCGATCGAGCACGCGAGCATGCTCGTCGGCCTTGAGCCCCCCTTTGGTGCCGAGATCTCCCAGGTCGATCCGGATCGCATAGTACGGCGGCTTCTCGATCGGCCCGAGGCACGGATTCGGACTGACGCGAGCATCGCCGAAGTAGCGATCGTAGGCCTCCTTGCCTCGTCCGAACTCGAGGTCCACGCCGGTCGCGGCGTAATCGTTCATCTCGTTGATGACCCGCGCGAGCCGGCCGCGGTCGAGGCTTAATTTCTCCGCCAATGCCTCGACGCTGTCGGCGCGATAGATGTAGTTATCCCACCAGTCCGGCGGGATCCTTCTGTCCGGCATGACCGAGCTCGGCATGATGCCGCCGCAGGGGTATTTCCCGCGATACGTCGCATCAAAGATCATCCAACAGGGGACATTGGCGCCGGTTCTTCGGTGATCCTCTATCATCGCAATGCCGAAGCGATCATAAGAACAACTCTCGTTCACGAACCGAGATCCCAGGCGATTGACGCAAACACTGTGCGGATGACGGTGATCGAAGAACATCGGGTGCGTGATATCGACGTTCGGAACGTCTCGGGCCGGCAACTGCATACTCGGCGCCCACCACGCACAGTCCATGAATTCCGTGGCAGCGCCTATGGCTTCACCCGCCCGAATCGCGTCTCCCACGTTTGCACCCGGGGGCGTTAGACTCCATTTCGCGTCGGTAGGCACCAGCATGCATCGATCCCGCATGGCCTGACTCTGTTCGAATCCGCCCGCCGCGAGGACCACCGCCTTGGCGCGCAAATACGATAGGGGACGGTTGGCGCTCAAGCCGACCCCGACCACCCTGCCTTCGGCCACATCGAGCCGCTCGAGACCCGTATTCAAGAGCACAGGCACGCCGCGCCGGCTCAATTCTCTGCGCAAACCGGCGATGAGAGAGGCGCCCATGGTCGCTCGCCGGTCGCGACGGGTTTTCATTCGCCAGCGAATGTCGAGCCAGTACTTCAGCAGAATCTTCGCCGCAACCCATTGCCAACCGAAGCGGCGCGCCGACAGAGCGAAAGACTGTCCGAGATCCACCGAATAACGATCGAACATTTTGAAGGCATACGGGGGCTCGCGCATCGCGAGATACTCATCGCCGAGCAATCGACCGTCGGTTTCGACCGGAAACAGCGCGCGTCCCGCGACGGCGCCGGGCGCATTCGAGAAATAGTCGGGAAGGTCGGGGATCACGTCGAACCGAATGCCGACATCCGCAAGATACGACACCATTCGTCGGCCATTCTCGATATACGCGCGCAGTCGCTTCGGATCCGCACCCTGCGTCACGGCGCCGAGATAGGCGAGCGCCTGCGCTTCGTCGTCTACGTGTCCCGCCAAGCCATGATTCGGAATCCACAGACCGCCGCCCGAAGTCGCCGATGTTCCGCCGTAGCGGTGGGACTTCTCGACGACGATCGCGCGCAGGCCCAGGTGAGTTGCACGCAGGGCTGCCAGCAGGCCCGCCCCGCCGGATCCCGCCACGACCACGTCATATGCGTCGTTCATAGCCCGCCCCCATCCTCGCCGCGCGCCGCCCTTTGTTCTAGTAGTTGAGCCTCAAGCCCGGCTCGGGCCAGCGCGCACGGATGAGCCGGCCGTTGCCCGATAGCGTGATATAGGCCGTGCGCATATCGTCGCCGCCGAAGGCGATGTTGGTTACGAGCTCGTCGGGAAAGGCTATGTGCTCGACTCCTCCGTCGACTGGATCAACGACCGCAATACCGCCCGTCCAGAGCGTGCCAATGCACAGCTTTCCGGATGCGCTCACCGCCAAACTGTCGAGACCGATATCGCCGGGCACGGTCGCGAGCACCCGGTCGGGCGCGCCCCGTACCCCCGTCCCGGGCGCCAGCTTTCCGGGGCCGGCCAGAGCGAAACCAATCACTCGCGTGGTTCGCGTATCGGCGACATAGACGGCTCTTCCATCCGGAGACAGGCCGACCCCGTTGTATGAGACCGCTCCGAAGCCGCGGCCATGCACCGCGGTCGAGAACCCGACCGCGATGGAAGAACCGTCGGGTTGACAGTAGAAAAGGCCGCTCTTTCCCCAGGATCGTGGTCGAATTTTTCCAAAATCCGTAAACCAGATCCCCCCGGCCCCGTCGAACACGAGGTCGTTCGGTGCGCCGAGCGTAATATCGCCGCAGCGCTCGTACAGACGATCGACTGTGCCCGTCGTCAGATCGATCCGCTCGATTCGGCCGACGGCATCGGGTCCCTCATCGAGGTGGCACCCGAGCTCTCGATCGATTGCCCCGCTGTTGCACACATAGAGCGCCCCGTCCGGCCCGAGCGCCGCACCGTTCGGACCGCCCCCGGTCACCGCAACCACTTCCTTGCGGCCCGCGCCCCAGACGCGCGTAACGCGGCCGGCTGCGATTTCCACGACGATGATCGAGCCGTCGGGCATGACCACCGGTCCTTCGGGAAATGCGAGATGCTCTGCCACTACTTCAAATTGCATCGATTCGATCCCCGCACCGACGCGCGACAGGTTCAGCGGCCTGCGCTTTTCGGCATCAACGCCGCGAGCTCGGGTAGCGTACCGACCGGATTGTCGCAAGCGAGCCCCGCGTCAATCGTCAACGTCTGGCCCGATATGCCGGAGGCGAGATCGGACGACAGAAACAAAATGCCCTGGGCGATCTCCGCCGGAGCGAGGGAGCGGCGTCCATCCGCGGCCGTGTCGAAATGTGCCGGCCCCTTACCGAAGGTCGCGACTCGCGGCGAAAGAACGCTGCCCGGTGCGACGGCGTTCACGCGAATGCCATGCGGCGCCCATTCGACCGCCATGGTTTGAGTCAGGGCCATGATCCCGGCTTTCGCCGCGCCGTAAGCCCCGTGAAAGGGCGCGCTGCGCAGACCGGAAACAGAGGCGAGATTGACGATCGATCCGCCCGAGCGCCGCTCGATCATGCGCCGACCCAGGTCCGCGCACAGGCGATACACATAGCCGATGTTCAGTGCGAAGACATCGCGGAAATCCTCGTCTCGACCGTCTTCGAGCCTGCCCCATTGATGCGCCTTGGTACCGCCCGCCACGTTCACGAGCATGTCGATGCCGCCCATTTTCGACCACACCGTCTCGATCACTTGCGCGGCCTGCGCCGGATTGGTGAGGTCGGCGACGAAGGTCTCGCACCTCACCCCGAATCCCGTGATGACGTCTCGCGTCGCGTTGTTGAGCTCCTCGTTCTGATCAAGCGCCGCTATGGCCGCGCCCGCCTCGGCGAAGCTACGTGCGACCGCACTGCCGATGCCCCCGCCGCCTGCCCCACAAATCAGCGCGACCTTGTTGCGAAAGTCAATTCGAATCATGGATCTTCTACGCGGATTTGCGGACCGCCAGGTAATCGCGAATTGCCCGATGAAAATTCACCAGCACGGTCTCCTGCAACGGGTTGGTGCGCGCGACGCTGAAGCCGCGGGACTTCATCCCGTGCTGTACGTGCTCCATGTTCGTGAAATCCTGCGTGAGGATCAATCCGAGCGAGTCGCAGTCTTGCCAGCGCTCGTACACTTCGTGCTCGACGTGAGGTTCTCCGCCGGGGACGTAACGCACCATCGACCAGATGTCGAAAATGCATGACTGGTGATCGTCGCCGTTTGGCCGTATGCGATAAAAGATCGCGGCGTCCGGCCCCATCAAGAAAATGAAGTTCGGGAAAACGTGCCAATCGTATCCTGCATCGGCTGCTTGTTGAGGCGTGATGTCCGGCCATCCCGCACCCTCGGCAATGGCCGCTTCTCTCCAAAACTCGACCATCTTTCCGAGGGCAACTTCGGGTGCGGTATCGGCAGGCAGTTCCGACATCAGCCGATGCGTCGCTGCCACGGCACGCGGCGACCATATCGCCTTGAGGGTCCTTTCGAATTCGTCCACTCCGGCGACGATCGCCTCTCGATAGTCCGCAGGAATCGGCATACCGGTTCGCGCGGCGGGCGATCCCCACAACCGATTGAGTTCGGGTGGATAACTCATCATTCCGTGGTCGCCAAAGGTGTAGCAGCGCGAAACATCGTCCTGATAGCGCTGCAGTTGCGCGTGGGTCGCCGTGACGTGGTAGAACTCATTGAAGGCCTCCACCGCGACCTTCCAATTGCATTTCACGGTGACCGTCTTGAACCAGCGGGCACGCAATTTTTCGAATTCATAGGGCGCGCAGCGCTCGGCCACGGGCTCCAGGAACTTGGCGAGGGATTCGGCCTTCTCGTCGAGATTGATGAATATCCAGCCTCCCCAGGTATCGACGAGCACCGGCTTCAGCGCGATATCCGCGTCGGTCATATGACTGCAGTTGGCCCAGTCGCCTCGCTCCGTGACGCTTTTGATCGTGCCATTCAGATGCCAGCGCCAGCCATGGAAGCGGCATGCGATCTCCTGAATCTGTCCTTCCGCATCGAGTATGCGGCGGCCGCGATGCTGACAGGCATTGTGAAAAGCCTTGTAGCCATGTTCAGAGACGCGAATGACGATGACCGCGTCATCGCCGATGTCATATGTAAGATAGCTGCCGACCCCGCGGAGCTGCTCGACGCGGCCCGCCATCTGCCACACCTTCGGCCAAAGGCGCTCCTTCTCGAGCTGCGCGATCTGCGGAGAAAGATAGATATCCTTCGGCAGCAGGAAATCGTCGCGCTGAGCGCCTGCCGACGCGGGGATCGATGCTTCGAGTGTCGCCATACTTTACCTCACGAACATTTCGCCCAGCCCAAATCGCCGGCTCTGCGGCCGGATCGCTGGGGGCGCCCAGCTGGGCGCTCCCAGCCGGTGGTGTCGAGCCATTTCCAATCTACCTGTCCGAACCGGATACTTCTTGATGTCAGGAGCCAGGAGAGGGACCGAACGCGACAGGGGGAGCGCGCAGAACTCACTTGTAGCTAGCTTCGGGACTTCGGCATGCCGAGCGCGTTTTCGGCGATCAGCGACCGGTGGATTTCGCTGGTACCGCCATAAATGGTCATCGCGATTGCGCGACGCATCATCGACTCGACCACGTCGAGGTCCGCATCGGCCCCGCGGACCAAGGATTCGGGGGCGGCGAGCTCGAGCAGCGCCGTGGTGTCCGCCAAAAGCGACTCGGTGGTAAAGAGCTTGGCCATGGGACCCCAGGTGATCTCGTAGCGCCCCTCGACCGCTCCCCAGACTGCGCGGCTGCACAGAACCTCCGCGACCAAGCTGTGGGTTGCGGCGCGAGCGAGTACTCGACGTACGTGCGGCTGAGTGATGGGGGCTGGGCGATTCGCGCGGGAACGCTTCGCCCAGGCGAGGGCTCGGCGCAGCATGGCGAGCTGCGCAAAATGATAATCCGAGCCTCCTTGCTCGATTTGCAGCGCTGAGGCCATTACTTTGGCGCCGCCGCCCACCTCGCCCAGGCGATACACATCCGACACGCGGACGTCACTGAAATAGACGATGTTGGTGCGTTCATCCTGCAGCGTGTAGACGGGCTGAATCTCGATCCCTGCGAGGCGCAGCGGCATGATGAACATCGTCAGCCCCTCATGCTTTTTGCCCTCGTTACTGGTGCGCGTGAGCAGGATGATGTAGTCCGCATTGTGGGCATTGGTGGTAAACATCTTCTGCCCATTCAGTAACCACCCCTCACCGTCACGCACCGCGCTGAAGCGGGCGGCAAACACATCGGAGCCCGCGCCGGGTTCACTGAAGCCGAGCGCGCCGAGCGCATCGCCCGCAACGATGCGCGGCAGGATCTCCGCCTTGGCTTTCGGCTGTGACCAGAGAAGGGCCAGTTTGCCGACCATTTCCGTCACCGCCGCGGGAACCCGGGTCCAGCCCATGTCCTCCCAGAGTGCTGCGGCGGCCATGACGTCGTAGCGCGACCGCGCCGGCCTGCCGTCGGAGCTTGCGAGGTCGGGGAAAGCATAGCCTGCCGCAGCCAGTTTCTTGTGGAAACCCGGATGGTGGCCGGAAGTCGAGAAGTGCTTTTTCTTCTCGATTTCAGGGGTCATGTTCGCCTCGACGAAGCGGCGCAGCTCGCCGGCATAAGCCTCGGCTGCCGCACCGTAGCCAAAATCCATGCCGCCGATATCGCCGGCGGGAGGCAACGGCACGGCGCTGCCGTCAAACCGCCGATCGGCGATCGAATCGAGGTGCTCGTGTGGATCGCCGAGGAGCAGCGCGATGAGCTTGATGCGGCGAAAATAAAGTTGCACGTCGTACTCGAGCGATACGCCGTAGCCGCCAAACGCGCGCACGGATCGCAGAGCCGCGCGCTCGGCCGCGCGCCCCGTCCACCACCACGCCATGGCGACGGATTCGGCGGCGTCGCTGCGTTCTTCCGCGATCGCCCAGATCGCGCGGCGCACCAGCAGCTGGGCGCCATCAATATCCGTCGCCGAATCGGCCAGCGGATGGGCAACACCTTGGAACGAGCCGATCGGGCGACCGAACTGCACCCGCTCGCAAGAGTAGGCTCCGGCCAGCTCGAGCGCGCGGCGCGCCATCCCAGCGAGCGAGGCCGCCGCCAGCAACTTCCATTCCTCGACAGCGGCGGCGTGCAGCGCCCGTGCCGTCTCACCCGAGGCCAATGCGGTGCGTTTGCCCGGCTCAGCCGAGAGATCGACCCATTCGACCGGGCTCGGCGCCGTGGCGGGCCTCGCTCCAGCGCCGCTGCGCTCGAGGGCCACCAATGCATCGCCCTCGAGCGCGAGCACCAGCGAGGCCACGGCACCCGCGGGCAGCAGCTGGGGCTCGTGCGCAACGACCGGTCTCAGCGCCAGCGTTGCCACCTCGCGACCCGTGGCCCGCTCCACCAATGCCGGGTCGGCGCCTGCCCGGCGCAGCAGGGCGGCGGCGATTATCGCTTCAGGCAGCGGAACGGAGGCGAGGTGACGCCCCGCTTCTTCGGCGACGAGCGCGGCCTCGAGGAGGCTCGACTCATCGCAAGCAGCAGCACGCATTCCAACCAGCCCCATGGAGACGACTGTGTCCCACAAGCTCCGATCGAACCCGCCGCCGCCCTCGGCCGCGCGCACTCGCGCCGAAGTCGATTGCTCGGCGAACAGCCGTGCGACCGTGTCTCGAAGGAGATCCTGACTCTCAGAAAGGTTCAGCCTCATAGATCCCTCGCCGGTTTGTCGCCACCGGCATCACTGCACTTCGAATACGAGCATCACGTTACCCGGCATGCGGCCCCCGAATCCGTACCCCGACTCGACGATCAGCGTCCCACCCTGCACCACAGGACCCGCGCCTCCTCCGATCGAGCCACCATGCGCCGATCCCCCGCCCACAGTCGCCACCGGCTGAGCAGTGTCGTATTGCCACAGCGTCTCACCGGAGCGTGCGCTGTAGGCTCGCAGCGCGCCGTCGCCTGCGCCGGCAAGCACGAGGTCATCGGTTGCCGTCACCGGAGCCGCTATTCCCGGCGCGCATTGCGCTCCGCGATCCTTGCAGACATCGGTATCGAGCGGTGCCTGCCAAAGAACGCGGCCGTTGCGCACGTCGAGCGCGTAGAGTCCCGGTTTCGCCGGTTCGTCGTGTGCGCCTCCGTCGTCAACATCGTTGACCGGAACGAACAACATATCCGCTCGGGTCGCCAGCCCAAAATAGACGCCTCCCAATAGTCCTCCCCGGCCGACTCGAGTTTTCCACAGGAGGTGACCGGTGTCCGGGTCGACCGCATGGACCCATCCAGATTTTTGCCCTGCAAAGACCCGTTCCCGCCCCTGCGTATCGGCCGCCAAGATCGCGGCCGTTCCGAAGTCATGGTCCGGCCCGTTCTCCCGCGGGCAGTTCGGCTTCTCCTTCATCATGCAGCCGACATTCCATGCATCATGTCGGGTCGCCTGGTACGACCATATGATCTTTCCGGTATCCAGCCGCATCGCGACGATGGCATCGCTCAGCTTCGGCGCCGGCGAGGTATAGCTATCGCCGGTTCCGAAATAAAGGAGTCCGCGCCGCAGGTCGATTGCCGGCGCGCCCCATATCGCAAGGCCCGACGGAGCGTACATTTTCTCGCCGCTCGAAGTCATCCCTCGAAATACCGCCTTCGGCAAGAGATAACTCTGCCACACGCGTTTGCCCGAGCCCGCCTCGTAAGCAACGATCGAACCTCGAAATGTGCAGCAGTCGTATCTGCCCGGTACCCCCTCCTCGATCGAGGAGACGGCGACATACAACCGATCACCCGCGAGCACGGGCGCCGCGGTCAACGTTGCGGCCGGATGCGCATCGACGTGGTCCTGCCAGAGGAGGTTCCCGGCGATTGCGTCCACCGCGTAGATGTTGCCGATGAGGTCGCCGAAATAGACGTGCGGCCGGGCGCTCACATCGCCCGCGTCCCAAGACGAGACGACGATTCCCGTACGCACCTCCGCCGACGCGTGGAACTGCCATCGTAGACAGCCGCTCCCCTGGTCCAATGCGTAAACGCTGCCGTCTTGCGCGCCTACGTAGATCACGGCGCCCGCGAGCGCCGGCTGTGAGGCCATCCGAGTCGCGCCCCCGACGCCGAAGGCCCATTTCAAGCGCAGGTGAGCGAGATTCGCAGTGTTCAACCCGGAGACGCGAGAATCCACGTAGCGCGTGTTGGCGGGATCGAACCCCCAGCCGGAAAACGGCGGCGGTCGACCGAAATCGAACTGCGCCGCAGGACCCTGACATCGGGGCGGCAGCAATTTGGCGTCGGCGGGCCCGCGAGGACCGGCGAGAAACTCCACGACCGCCGACTTCTCTTCGTCGTCGAGCCCCTGAGCCTGGATGCGCATGGCACCTGTGGTCAACGTGCCGTAGATCGATTCCGGTGTCATCAGCTTCAACAGATAGGCATCCGGTGCGCGGGCGCCGCCATGCTCATGACATGGCGCGCAGACCTCGCTGAATATCTTCTCTCCGCGCGGATTCTTAGCGTGGGGGCCGACCGGCGACGGAGGCTCCTGTGCCGAGGCTGCCCGCATGGCAAAGCACAACGACGCCATTAACAACATTGAACTCAAGCGCATCAGCGCACGTCGCCTGCGGCCGCCGCCAGCACTCTTCGGGCGCCCGCGACAGCCCGGGCAGCGCGCTGCATCGGGGTCAGGACCGGTCGCAGGCGGTTGACCGGCGCTTCAATCGACAGCACGGCATCCCGCGGTAGCTGCCGGACGAAGCCGACCAGAGGAAACTCCCCCTCACCGGGGAAGTTACGGTTGAAGAGTGCTTCATCGCTCTGCGCGCTCTCGGGCTGGTCCATCGGGCCGTCGCAGATCTGCGCATATCGGATGAGCGATGCGTCCACGTCGGCGAGATCAGCCGGCCGGCCGCCGTTACGCACCAGATGCAAAATATCGACGTTCAGCTGGATATTCGGCTGATCGGCGAGACGGATCAACTCGACCGCCGCACCCAGCGTTTTCGTGCTGCTGTAGCGGAACCACTCGAGCACCACCGTCAAACCCGTTTGCGCGGCGAGCATGCTGAACGACCCCAGCGTCTGCGCCGCGGCCGCGGTCGCGTCGGCGGGAAACAAGTTGAGCGCATTGATGGTCCGCGCTCCCAGCAGCGCGGCGATTTCCAAAGTCTCGCGGTAATCCTCGATCTTGACGCCGGGCTGAATCATGAACGTGTCGACGTTCCATACGGACAAGCCCAGCCCGTCCATCCGCATCTTGAGCTCACGCGCCGCCTCGGCACTCTCGACGCGCGGAAATACGTATGGAAACGCCGCCGCCGGCCCGGCCGGAATCTTCACGAACAGACACACATGATCGCAGCCCAAGGCGGCCGCGATGTCCACGAACTCGATCGGCGTCGTTTCCGTGATCGCCAGATGATGAAGCGAGATGCGCATTGAGGAATCGCGACGAATGGCCTGCGCTAGGACAGCGCGATCGGCATCGTGCGGACTCCGTGAATCAGATTGTCGCGAACGAACTCGACATCTCCGTCGAGCTCGATGGTCGCGCAGCGGCTCAGCAGTTGCTCGAACATGACCTTGAGCTCGAGCCGCGCGACGTGCAGCCCGAGACAGGTGTGTGCCGCGGTTCCGAACGCAATGTGCTCGTTGGGCGAGCGCATCACGTTGAACGCCTCGGGCGCCTCGAACGTCGACGGATCGAAGTTGCCGGATCCCAGCACCAGAGCGACTCGCTCGCCCGCGCGAATCCTCTGGCCGTGAAGCTCGAGGTCCTGCAACGCCAGGCGCACCGTGTGGATCGTCGGTGCCGACCAGCGCAACATCTCCTCGATGGCGCTGTCCGGCAAAGTGCCGTTCCCCGCGCGCAGCAGCGCCATCTGGTCCGGCCGGAGCAACAGCGCGTGCAGTCCGAATGCGATGGCGTTGCGCGTCGTCTCATTGCCGGCGGCTGCAAGCTGCAGCATGTAGCCGCAGACCTCATCGTCGCTGAGGCGGCCATCGGCTCGCCCCTTCGCCACCGCCGTCATGACGCCGCCGTCCGGATCCTTGAGCCGCCGCCCCGAGAGGTCGAGTCCATAGCCCCACAGGCCGTCGAGCGCCTCTTGGAAATCACGTCGCGACGGCGTGAAGTGCGGGTCCAGAGGAACCGTGATCATGTTGGTCCACGCGAGGACCTGCTCGCGATCCTCGGGCGGAACGCCGAGGAGATCCGAGAGCGCCTCGAGCGGCATATAGCGAGCCACATCGGTCACGAAGTCGACCCGGCGCTTGTCGAGCGCGCGTTCGACCAGCCGTGTCGCGATCGCTCGAAACCGGTCCTCGAGCGTGTTGATTGCGCGCAGCGAGAACAGGCGGTTGGTGACCGTACGATTGTTTCGGTGCCGGACGCCGTCCATGGACATCATCGTCGGTTTGCCGCCGCACTCGGCGACCGTCGGATCAAACCGGCGCACAGAGGTGCCCGCCCTGGTGGAGAACCGCTCGGTGTCTCTGATGATGGCCACGATGTCGGGATGGCGAGTCACCACCCAAACCCCGTCGACGAACATGGGCTCGTCCTCGAGCGACTGCCAATAACAGGGCCGCTCATCGCGCAGCTCGGCGAACAGGTCGAGCGGCAACCCCGACTTCCAGGGGTCGCCGTGCGCATACAGATCCGGATTGAAAATCCCGAGATCGCTCATTTCCCGCGCTCCACGCTCGGCGCTTACGGCAAGCTACCCGACAGGTCACCCAGGACGGGCCGGCCGCCGGCCTGCGCGTGCCCGAACCGTGGCGCGAGCGGCGATAGTGAGTAAAGCGCGAGCAACGTGGCGCAGGCGACGACCACCCACGCCTCGAAGATGAAGCGCAGCACCCGCGGCGCACTGCGCAACTCCATGAACTCCAGCCCGATGAGACGTACTTTCAGGAACGCGATCAGCAGCACGACGGTGCTCGCCAGGCGATACTCGCCGGCACTGTGTGCCGACTCCCAGGAAAGGAACGTCGCGGCGAGAAGCACGAGCCACACCACCGCGACGCGCGTCGACGCATCCAACGTGAATCGTCTCACCGGACGTCGATGTTGTAGAGCTTGGCGGCATTGAGGGAGAAGATCTTGGCGCGCTCCTCCGGAGTCAGCTCGGCAATCACGTCGACCAGGTACTCGAGACCATCCGGAAAAAGACAGGCGGGATGCGGGAAGTCGGTCTCGAACATGATGTTGTCGGCGCCGAGCTGCCGCACAGTTGAGACGAAGTTCTGTTTCTCGAAAAAAGAACAGGCGTAGATCTGACGGCGGAACACCTCTCGCGGGGAAGTCTGGTAGTCGAGGCCGGCCTCCACGCTCATGTAATCCAAGGCCTCGAGCAGATACGGAATCCAACCCACCCCGCTTTCGACCGAGACGATCTTGAGCCCGGGGAATTTTTCGAGAAAGCGCGATGCGATGATGGTGCCCATGACGCGCAAGTTGCCGATGAATAGCATCACGCTGCCCATGGCCATCTGCTGGTTGGGCGTGAAGCCCGGCAGCGAGCCCTGGAAGTACCACGACACCGATTCGTCGGACGCGCCGATATGAAAGTTGATCGGCAGCTGATTGGCGACGCACAACTCCCATAGCGGGGTCCAATGCGGGTCGGCGATCGAAGGCAGACCGTGGGCATGCGTGTCCGGATTCCAGTTGATCCCCCGCATCCCCATCTTCAGGCAGCGTTCCGCCTCCTTCAGAGTCTCTCCCAAGTCCCACCACGGAAGCATCGCCATCGGGAAGATGCGGTTGCCCGAGCTCGCCTGCATCTCGCCCATCGCGTCATTGAAGATCTGCATCGCCATCAAGCGCAGCGCGGCATCCGACTTCATGGCGTTCTGTCCGCTGAAGCCGAGAATGTTGGGATAGGCGATCTGCGCGTAGATGCCCTGCTCGTCCATCATCTTGACCCGCGCGCTCACATCGTAGGCGGCCGCACTGATGCCGGGAAACTCCGTCGTGACGTACTCGAAGCCGCGCGTCTTGGTGCCGTCCTTCATGACTGCCGAGGCGGCGCCGGTGTTATAGAGAAAGATATCCTCGTCGATGACCCAGCGCTTGTCCTTCCCGGTGCCGATGATGCGAGGCATCCGGTTCTTCATGCTGGGCGGCGCACGCTCCGTCCACAATTCAGGCCACTCGCTGATATGTGTGTCGACATCGATGATCTTGATGCCGGCAAGCAATTCGCGCGCCGTCGGCTTGGATTTGCGCAGCGATGTTACGTTTTTGCTCATAAATTACACTCCTGATGGACCTGTCTCATAGGTTCTCTCTAAGCCGTGAAACGCGCCCTGCGCGCGCCACTTCGCCAGGCGATCGAAATAGGCGAGCGGCCCCGCCGGATGGAAGAGGTTGTGTCGCAGGGACTTGGTCACGTGGCCGTCATAATTGTAGGCGCTCGGAACACAGTTCTTCTGGAACGCGCGCCACATCGCCTCTCCGGCGACGATCTCCTCGACCCAGGCTTTCTCGTCGGCCTCATTCACGTCGAGTGTTCGAATCCCATCATCGAGACAGCGCCGCACGACGTGCGCAAGATGACGGGCCTGTTCGTCGGCGACGTGCAGGTAGTTGTACGTGGCACTCGCCTGCACCACGCTCAGCATGAAAAGGTTCGGAAAGCCGCGGGTATGGAGCCCAAAGAAAGTGCGCGTGCCGTCCGCCCAACGCTCGCTGAGCTGCTGACCCTGCCGGCCGCGGATCTCGAATCCGGTGAGCTTAGTGTACTCCATCAGGAAATCGAACCCGGTGGCATAGATCAAGCAATCTACGGGGTACTCCTGGCCCTGAACGACTACCGCGTTGGCGGTGATCCGTTCGACCCCTGCGCCCTTGGTGTCGACCAGCGTGACATTGGGCCGGTTGAATGCCTCGAGATACTCATCGTGGAAGCAAGGCCGTTTGCACAGATAGTGATAGTAGGGCTTGAGCGCCTCGGCTGTCGCCTTGTCCTTGACGATGCTGTCGACCCGCTGGCGGGCTCGCGCCATTTTCAGCATTTCCGAGCGCTGCAGCGCAGCCGGATCGATGGTCTCGGGCGGCTGGCCGGGAGCAGGCAGCATGTGCTTCGCGATATCGGTCCAGCCGTCGTCGACCAAGTCGACTTCCCAGAAACTGCCGGCCATGATCGCCGTGAAATTGGTCATGCGCTCTCGTTGCCATCCCGGCCGCAACGAGCGAGCCCAGTCGGGATCGGTGGGGCGATTGGCGCGCACGTCGACCGATGCCGGCGTGCGCTGGAATACATAGAGATGTGCGGCGGATTGGGCCAAGTGCGGAACCGCTTGAATTGCGGTCGCCCCGGTGCCAATGATCCCGACGCGCTTGTCCGCGAGTCCGGTCATACCGCCCTGTTCGTTGCCCCCCGTGTACTCGTAATCCCAGCGGCTGGTGTGAAAGGCGTGCCCGCGGAAGTTCTCGATCCCTGGAATGCCGGGCAGTCGCGGCTTTTGGATGAAGCCGCACGCGCTGATGACGAAGCGCGCGGCAATTCGGTCGTCGCGGCTCGTCGCCGCGATCCAGCGGGCACGCTCCTCATCCCATTCGAGATCGGTGACCACGGTCTGGAAAAGGGCGCGCGGGTATAAATCGTAGCGCTGCGCGAGCTTCCTGCAATGAGCGAGGATCTCCGGCGCCCGCGCATATTTCTCGCCGGGAATGTAGCCCGTCTCCTCGAGCATGGGCAGGTAGATATAGGATTCGACATCGCAGGCGGCGCCCGGGTAGCGGTTCCAGTACCAAGTGCCGCCAAAGTCGGCGCCTTTCTCGACCACGCGGATACTGTCGACGCCTTGCTCCCGCAGCCGGCCGCTCGTCAACAATCCGCCGAATCCTCCGCCGATGACCAGGACGTCGACTTCCTCCACCACCGGTTGCCGCCTGAAATGGGGATCGGCATTGGGGTCGCGGTCGAACGAGTCGAATCTACCGGCCAATTCCTGGTATTGCGCGCTGCCATCCGGGCGCAGCCGCGCGGCGCGCTCCGCCGCATATCGGCGGCGCAGGGCATCGAAGTCAATCTCTTCGCTGCATCGCTCGATCGCATCGGTCATTTATTTTTGCCTTCCGCACAATGGTCTCACCCGGCATCGGGCATACACGTACCAAGACCGTTATTTAGCTCAATTTCTGCGCGGCGCCATGATCGGACGGGACATGCCCCGAAAATAATCGCCCTCCTCGCCTGGGCGCGCTCGCTTCTCAACGAGCCAGACTGCGGCGCAATTCGCTCGGAGTCGCGGCGAACCATCGCCGGCAGGATCGGGACAGTACCGCCGGCTCGGAATAGCCAAGACGGCCGACGATCTCTGTAAAGCGCAGGTCACCCCGCGCCAAGTAGCGGAACGCCAAGTTGCGTCGCACCTCGTCCCTGATGGCTTCGAAGCTCAACCCAACCTTGAAAAGGCGGCGCTGCAAGGTCCGCGAGTGAATGCCGAGGGATGCGGCGACTCGCTCTCGAGTACAGTCGGCCTCCGCCAGCGCCCGCGCAATGGCTTGTCGAACCTGCACTTCGATCCCCGGAGGCTGGGCCGTAAAGCGGGCGGCGATCATTCGAGATTCGGAATCGAAAACGTTCGGATCGCCCTCGACGATTCTGGTCTTGAAATCGGAGTCCTTCAAAAATACACCGTCGAACGCCTGGCCGAATTTCACCGGGATCCCGAATTTCTGCGCGTATGTTCGCGGACGACTGACGCGCAGATGCGAGAACCAAATTTCGCGAGGTCGCGCGACACCACCGCTCAAGGAGACCATGGCGTTGTAGGTCAGAAGCGCAAGCTGCTCGGTGATCTGCGGGAGCGCGGCGAGTCCATCGAGCAGGAGCTCGATGCGGAAAAAATGCATCTGCCGGGCGATGTCGTGCTCCAGGGTCGCGCAGATCCCCGAGCTGAAGGCACCCATGTAGCACATGCAGTAATACATCGACTCCCCGATTGTGGGAGCGTTGTTGAGGAGACGCTCGAGCGGCTTCATGATGGACGTCGGGTTCTGCCGGTCTGCGAGCCGCAACCCCAGATCTGGGCAATTCAGGACCTCGGCGCTTTTCTCGAGAAGACTCGCCGTGGACCACAGCGAGATTTTCCCGCCCGCTTGATGCAGAAACAACGGCTCGATGCCCGCCTCGAGCAGCAACGACTCCGGCTCGCCGCCAAGACTGCGAACCACCTCGGCGTAACTGCTCAAGAATTCGTTGCCGATCACCTTGCCGTCCTTCGCGCCGCACAAGCCAGCCGAACCACGATCCTTGCCGCCTGCCATGGCCATCGACTCTCTGGTCGTCATTCTCGAAGCCCCCGCCACTGGACCAATATCCATGTTCAAACTGGCAAGGGGAGATGTCTTGACTTTGTGAGACAGCGGCGCGGCCTCATTCTGCGCTGCGCCAAAGGCAGGCCAATAGCGGTGCGGTTGCGCCATTTGGGCTTATGTTACCTGTGCCCCGGCCGCTGCTGTGCCCCAGCGGAGCGAGCGGCCGCTCCCTGACGAGCCGGCTGTCTGTCCGACCCGGTCAAGATCTGTGCCGCATGGGCCGCGTAGCGTGTCGCTCACCTCGCTCACCCTGGGCCCCTATTCATGTCACTTTGCACGATCGTCGGAGCCGGCGTGGGACTCGGGGCCTCGCTGATGCGAAGGTTCGCCCGCGAGGATTATCGCGTCGCCATCCTGGCGCGTCGTCCCGAGATCCTCGAGTCGGTCCTCGATAGTGAGCCGACGCGGCGCGGAAATTGCCGCAGCTTCGTGGCCGACGCCGCCCGACCCAAATCCCTCGTCGACGCATTCCGCGCCGTGACCGATTGGGCGGGTGAAACGGACGTGCTGATCTACAACGCGGCCGTGCTGAAAGAGCGCTTGGCGTCGAAACTGACTGCCGGGCACATGGCCGCGGACATGGCCGTCAACCTAGGGGGTGCGTTGAGTGCGATTGGGCAGGTGTTGCCCGCCATGCGACGGCGGGGTCAAGGCACCATCTTGCTGACGGGCGGTAGCTTGGCATTTGACCCGATGCCGGCGTGGGCCGCACTCGGCGCGAGCAAAGCGGCGCTGCGCAACTTCGCTCTCGCGCTCGGAAAAGAAGTCCGCCCGGACGGGGTGCGCGTCGCCATGGTACAGATCTGCGGAAGGATAGAACCGGGCGGCTTCTTCGATCCGGATCGCATTGCCGATACCTATTGGTTCCTGCACAACGCGAAAGCGGAGGCCTTTCAGGAGGAAATCATCTACAAGCCCTAGGCCGCCGCCGTGGCGAGGGGCGGACTGCCGTCAGTCGGTATTGATCCATACCGCCTTGATGTTGAGATATGCGTCGAGCTGATGCCTGCCGCCTTCCGATCCGTAGCCGCTCATCTTGCGGCCGCCGAAGGGAACGGCCGGATCCATGACGTTGTAGCAATTCACCCAGACGGACCCGGACTGCATGCGTCGCGCGAGGCGGTGCGCTTTGCCTACGTCCGTGGTCCAGACGCCGCTCGCCAGGCCAAATTCCGTGGAGTTGGCGCGGCGCACCACTTCCTCCACATCGTCGAACGGAATCGCACAGATGACCGGCCCAAAGATTTCCTCGCGGGCAATTCGCATGGAGTCTCTGACGTCGGAGAACATCGTCGGCGCGACGAAGTAGCCGCCGGCCAGGTTGCCCTCCAGCCGCTTCCCGCCGCACAAGAGCGACGCACCCTCTTCCTTGCCGGCCGCCAGATAGCCGGTTACGCGGTTCAACTGCTCCTCGGACACGAGCGGTCCGATTTGCGTGGCCGGATCCAGACTGTTCCCCACGCGCAATGAGTTGGCGAATTGGGCCACTTCGTGCGTGAACTCCTCGAAGATGCGCCGCTCTACGAACAGTCTGGTTCCGGCGCAACAAACCTGTCCGGAATTTGCAAACACCGCCATCGCGGCGCCGGGTACTGCCTTCGATCGATCGGCGTCGGCAAATACGATATTGGCCGACTTGCCGCCCAGCTCGAGCGTCAGCCGTTTCAGGGTCCGCGCCGAGGTTTGCACGATTCGCTGGCCGGTCGCGCACGAGCCGGTGAAGGCGATCTTGTCGACACCCGGATGTGCCGCCAACGCGGCCCCGGCCTCACCGTAACCCGAGATCACATTGATCACCCCGGGTGGTATGCCGGCCTCGAGACACAGCTCGCCCAGCCGCAGCGGCGAATAGGAGGCTTGCTCGGCGGTCTTGAGCACCAGCGTGCACCCCGTCGCGAGCACTGGCGCGATCTTCCAGGTGGCATTGAACACGGGACCATTCCAGGGAATGATCCCGCCGACTACCCCTACAGGATCGCGGACGGTGAACGAGAAAATATCGCCCCCGACCGAGTTCGGAAGCGTTTCCCCTGCGAGCGCCAGCGCCTGAGCCGCACAGTATTCGTACGTTCCGAATAACATCGGCTTCATGTAGGGCGCGAACGAAACGGGCATGCCCATATCGAGCGTGTCCAGCATCGCCAATTCATCGAAATTCGACTCGATCAATTGCGCCAGCTTGAGCAGCACGGCTTGTCGCTGCCGGGGTTTGAATTTGCTCCACGGACCTTCGAGCGCTCGACGGGCCGCGGCTACCGCGCGATTCACGTCTTCCTCCGCGCCGAGCGCACAGGGATCCAACTCGAGCCCGGTCGAGGGGTTGTAGGACGGAAAGGTTTGGCCCGACGCGGCGGTCACCCATTTGCCGTCGATCAAAAGCTGCTTGGCGGCTCCGTCGAGGAAAGCCGGTGGGTTGTCGACAGGAGTGCGCAGGCTGCTCGCGTTCATAGTCACCTCGGTGCTCGTTGCTCCCTATCGTAGCAGCACGCTGATTGGGTTTTCCGCCACTCAGTGTGATATCCGCATTGTCCCGTCGCATCAAGACGCGACTCGGAATGAAGCCTTATGTTGGGGATTGCATCCGAGCAGGAGACTGGGATGGCGTGCCTTGAAGAAGAATTGCGTTCCATCGTCGGGGCCGCGAACGTATTTGCGGGCGGCGACATCGAAGAGCGCTACACGGCCGACATCACCCGCAAATATCACTCGCAGCCGGGCTTCGTGGTCCGCCCCGCTGATACCGCGCAGATTGTCGAGATCGTCAAGCTCGCCGGCCGGCGTGGCGTGCCGATCACCCCGCTCGGGGGTCGCACCGGCGTGGTCGGCGGCGGTATGGCAAGCGACGGCGGCATCGTTCTGTCGCTGGAGCGCATGAACCGTATCCTCGAGATCGACGAGCAGTCGATGACCATGACGGTCGAGGCCGGGACGCCGCTGCAGCTCGTGCAGGAGGCGGCCGAAGCCAAGGATTTCATCATGCCGCTCGATCTCGGCGCGCGCGGCTCGGCCACCATCGGCGGCAATATCGCCACCAATGCCGGCGGCAACCGCGTGCTGCGCTGGGGCATGGCGGGCGACATGGTGATCGGGCTGGAAGCGGTGCTGGCCGACGGCTCGGTGGTGAGTTCGCTCACCAAGATGCTGAAGGACAATGCCGGGTACCGCTGGAAAGATTTGCTGGTCGGCAGCGAGGGCACGCTCGGCATCGTCACCCGCGCCGTGCTGCGGCTTCGGCCGCTGCCGCGGAGCACGCAGACGGCCCTCGTGGCGATGTCCGGTTTCGACCGAGTGCCGCGCTTGCTGCGCAGGCTGGAAGCGCGTTTTGCCGGGCAGCTCTCCAGCTTCGAGCTGATGTGGAACGATTTCTACGAATATGTCTCCAAGGCCCAGCTGAAGTACCGGCCGCAGCCGATGCCACCGGTTCACGCGCTCTATGCCCTGATCGAAACGCTGGGCGGCGATCCGAAGCGCGACATGGAGCTCTTCCAGGAAGTTCTCGCCGAGGCGCAGGAAACCGGGCTGATCGAGGATGCGGTGATCGCCCAGACGGCGCGCGACCGCACTAATCTATGGGCCGTGCGCGACGATCTGGCTGAGGCCATGCGGCCGATGCAGCCGGCGGTGGCTTTTGATGTCAGCATGGCGCTGCAGGACATGCCGGCCTTCGTCGAGATGACTAGAAAGGCCTTGCTCGATCTCAGGCCGGCCACGACGGTGCTCTATTACGGCCATGCCGGCGACGGCAATCTGCATCTGGCCGTCAGCCTCGATAAGAACGACCCGGACGCCTACCACAAGGTCGACGATGTCGTTTATCGCTGCCTCGAAAAGCTCGGCGGCTCGGTCTCCGGGGAACATGGCATCGGCACCGGCAAGCTGGACTATATCGCCATCACGCGCTCGCCCGAGGAACTGGCGCTGATGCGCTCGATCAAACAGTCGCTCGATCCCAAAAACATCCTGAATCCCGGCAAGATCCTGCCGGCAACGGCGTGAGAGCGATCCGCGCCGCAACGTTCCATCCACACGGCGGGCTGATACGCCCAACACTACGGAGCATAGGGTTATGAGGCGCAATCCGATCTTGGAAGCGAAGCAGGCGGGCCGCCGCACGATCGGCGCCTGGCTGACCGTGGCCAGCAGTTTCACGGCGGAGACGATGGCCCGCGCGGGCCTCGATTGCGTTGTCGTCGATCTACAGCACGGCAGCGTCGGCTGGGCCGATCTCGGCGCCATCATCCAGGCCATCGACGGCGCGGGCTCTTGTGCTGTGGTGCGCGTGCCGTGGAACGACCAGCCGTCGATCATGCGCGCACTCGATTTCGGCGCCGCCGGCGTCATCGTGCCGATGATCTCGACCCCGCAAGAGGCGCGCTTTGCCGCCGATGCGGTGCGCTATCCACCGCATGGAGTGCGTTCGTTTGGTCCGACCCGTGGCTATTACGTCGACGATCCGAACCGTATCGAGCCGGCGTGTCTGGTCATGATCGAGACCAAGGCTGGACTCGAGAATATCGCCGCCATTGCCGCCACGCCGGGCGTGGACGGGCTCTTCGTCGGCGCAGCCGATCTCGGGCTCGATCTCGGCCTATCGCTGTCGCTGAAGCCGACGCCGCCCATCCTCGCCGCCATCGATCGCATGATCGCGGTCTGCAACGAGCGCGGTATCACGCCCGGTGCTGCCGGCATGGACACCAAATCCTCCGAGGATTTTCTCAAGCGCGGCGTCCGCTTCCTGACGCTGTCGAGCGATATCGGCTACATGCGGCGCGCCATGCAGGAAGATGTCGACACGTTCAAGTCCTGGCGCAACCCCGGCTGACCGCACAGGAAACATGATCCCACAACGCACGGTGAGGATTGGCGGCGGCAGCGCCGGACTTGGCGACGGCATCGTCGGGATCCCCCAGCTGCTGCGCGGCGGCGCACTCGATTATTTGATGTTGGATTATCTGTCCGAATATTTCATGCCCCAGGCCGGGCGGAGCCGGCAGCGCGATCCGCAAGCCGGTTACGTCCAGGGTTTCCCCGACGAGATCGTCGCCGTGGCCGGGCACGATCTCGCCGGCAAGAAGGTAAAGATCGTCACCAATGCCGGCGCGGTCAATCCGCGCGGCTGCGCCGCGGCGATCCGCGAGGCGGCCCGGCGCCGCGACCTCGACATCAAGGTCGCGGTCGTCGATGGCGACGATGTGCTCGAGCGGGCGGCGGAATTCCGCAAATCCGGCCGGCTCCAACGCAAACTGCCGGAAGGCGGCCGCTACACGACGATCAATGCCTATCTCGGCGCCTTCCCGATCGCCCGCGCGCTGGCGCTGGGCGCCGACATCGTCATCACCGGCCGCGTCGTCGACAGCGCGCTCTGCCTCGGCCCGCTGGTGCATGAATTCTCTTGGCGGCCGGCTCAGTACGATCTCCTCTCCGCGGGATCGTTGATCGGCCATATCCTCGAATGCGGTGCCCAGGCCAGCGGCGGGATCTTCACCGACTGGCGCGAAGTCGGCGACTATACGGATATCGGCTACCCGATCGCCGAATGCCGGGCCGATGGTTCTGCCGTCATCACCAAGGCGGCGGGCACCGGCGGGCTGGTATCGGTCGGCACCGTCGCCGAGCAGCTTGTCTACGAGCTTGCCGATCCACGCAGCTATCGTCTGCCGGACGTGGTCTGCGACTTCAGCAATGTCCGCTTCGAGCAGCTGGGTCCGGATCGCGTGCTGATGACCGGCGCCAAGGGCCGCCCGCCCGGCCCGAACTACAAGGTCAACGCCACCTGGGATGACGGCTGGTTCGCGAGCTGGGGCTATGCGGTGCGCGGTGAGGATGCGGCTGACAGGGCCAAGGCTATCGCCGATGCCGTCTTGCGGCGCGGCGCGCGGCTGTTGCGCGAGCGGAACTTGCCGGCCTTGCGGCGCACCCTCGTCGAGATCATCGGCGACGAGGAATCCTGGGGCGCCAATGCCCGCAGCAAGGGCTCACGCGAAATCTTCTGCCGGATCACCATCGAGGCCGGCGACGACAAGACTTTCGGCATCTTGCTGCGCGAGACCGGTACCGGCTCGGTGTCGATGGCGCCGGGCATCGTCGGCTCCATGATGATGTTCAATCCCGTCCCCATGGCGCGCCTCGAATCCTTTTTGCTCCCGGTGACCGAGGTGCCGGCGCGCATCACCATCGACGACCACACCGAAACCCACGAACGCGCCTTAAGCCCGCCGCTGATCGCAGCACCCGAAGCGGCGCTGCCGCCCGCGACGGACCGCGCGACCGATACGGCGGTGCCGCTCCACCGGCTCGCCTGGGCGCGCAGCGGCGACAAGGCCGATGTCTGCAACATCGGCATCGTCGCGCGCAGGCCCGAATATCTACCCTATATCGCCGCCGCCATGGACGAGGCGACGGTGGCGCGGCAATACGCCTTCATTCTGAGCGAGGGCGGCGCGGTCGAGCGCCACTATCTGCCGGGCAGCCATGCGCTGAATTTTCTGCTGAGCGGCGCGCTCGACGGCGGCTGCACGGTCAGCCTGCGTCTCGACCCGTTCGGCAAGAGTGCCGCGCAAGACGCGCTCGACATGCCGATCCCGGTGCCCGCGTCGCTGCTTTGACTGTTGCCGGTGTAACTATCATGGAAAAAGACGGCCTCGCCTATCGCGAGCTCAAGCCGCACATCGGCGCCGTGCTTAAGGCCGAGAAGGCGGCACTGCTGCGCGGCAGCCATGCGCGCGCGATCCGTGCGCTGCTGGAAGAGCGCGCCGTCCTGGTTTTCCCGCAGGTGCACTTCACCGAGGCGGAGCAAATCGCCTTCACCCGCACGCTCGGCGAATATGCCGCAGACCATGCCGACGGCAACGCCACCGCGATCACAATCGATCCCGCCGCCGGCGTCGTCGCGGAATATACGAAGGCCTCGTTCTTCTGGCATTTCGACGGCTATTTCAACGAGGTGCCGATCCTGGGCTCGCTGCTCTGCTGCGAAGTTCCGGCGCCGAGCGGCGGCGATACCGAATTCTGCAATACCCACGCCGCCTATGAGGCGCTGCCCGAAGAGCGTAAGCAGGCGCTCGAGGGTCTGCGCGCAGTCCATGCTCTGGCCGGCGCCCAGCTCAGCGTCGAGCCGGAACCGAGCTACGCCACCTTGCAGAGCTGGCTCGGGTTCCGCCATTCGACGCTGCCGCTGGTGTGGAAGCATCGTTCCGGCCGCAAGTCGCTGGTCATCGGCAACACCACGGTCGGCATTGTCGGCATGGACCCGCTCGAAGGCTTGGAGCTCATGATCTGGCTGCGCGACTGGGCAACGCAGGAACGTTTCGCCTACCGACATTCGTGGTCGGTGGGCGATGCGGTGTTGTGGGACAATACCGGCACGCTGCACCGGGTCACCCGCTACGACCCTCTCTGCGGCCGCTCCATGCGCCGCACTAAACTCGCCGGCGAGGAGCCATTCGCCTAGAACGATGCACCGCTTGACCCTCGCTCATCTGACTGCAATCGGCCTGACGACGCCGGAAATCGTGACCCTTGCCGCCGATGTCGGCTGCGAAGGAGTGGCGCTCAATCCCGGGACGATCAATATAGACCTCGGCGGTCCCATCTCTCGACTGGACAATGATCCGGCGGTGCGCCGCGCCACGGCGCAGGCGCTCGCCGCGACCGGGGTGAAGATCGATCTGGTCGACGCGCTCGGCATCGTGCCCAAATTCTCGCTCGCTGAGAATGCGGCGATGCTGGAGATCTTCCGCGAACTGGGCTCAACCCGGTTCAACATCGTCGTCATGGACAGCGAGATGGCCCGCGTCCGCGAGAACTTAGCCGCCGTCTGCGAGCTCGCGAAACGCATCGGCATGGTGCCGATGCTCGAATTCTCCGGGCTCGGCGGACCGATATCGTCGCTCAAAGTCGCGGCCGGACTCGCCGCTTCGGGCGAATACCCGGGCCTCAAATTGATGATCGATTCGCTCCATCTGGCACGCTGCGGCGAGATGCCCGCAGATATCGCGGCGATCGACCCGGCGCTCATCGGTGCCGCGCAAATCTGCGACGGCCCGCTCTCCCACCCGGGGAAAGACGCCTATCGCTATGAGGCGCTGTTCGAGCGCGGCATTCCGGGCGAGGGCGAACTGCCGTTGCTGGATTTCCTCAAGAGCATTCCGGCCGATGTGCTCGTATCGCCGGAAGTGCCGCTGCAGGCGCTGCGCGCAAGCGGCGTGTCGGTCCGGGAATGCGCGCGCCGTGCGGTCGAGGGCGCGCGACGCTTGGACGCATCGCTGCACTAGAGATTCAGTTTCAACAGCCTGTCCGTCGGTGCGGCTTACCGCTCCAAAACCGGATGCGCGGTGTGGAAGTCGGTCGCCTGCTGAAAGGCGTGGCCGGCGCGACACAGCAGAGCTTCGGACAGATGCGGCCCCACGAGCTGCAGGCCGAGCGGCAGGCCGTTGCGGTCGAAGCCACAAGGCAAGCTGAGCGTCGGGCTGCCCGAAACGTTGAAGGGCATGGTGTAGCGGCTGATGCGATCCATCAGCGCGGCTGCGTCCCCCTGCATCGCATCGAGCTCTTCGCAGCTCGGCGTCGGCCCGGGCGCTGCAGGGACGAGAAGAATGTCGATGTCGTCGAAGAGCCGGCGCAGACGCCCGCTCCAGACCCTGCGCGCGTGGACCGCACGCGCCACATCGATAGCGCCGAGTGCGTCGCCCCCGGCAAGCATTCGAGCCAGCGCCGGGCCGTAGCGGTCGGCCTCGCGGGGATAAGTCTCTGCATGGGCCGCCCGAATCTCGGCCATCATCAGCGGCGCGACCGCAGCCATCGCCGCGATCGGCGGTAGCGCGACCTCGCGTAGATGGGCACCGAGAAGCTCGAAGGTCAGGGCGGCCTGGCGAATGCTTTCAGCCACGGCCGTATCGACCCGGTCTTCGAGCAGACGCCAATCGATGCCGATCCGCAGCTTGCTGATGCCGGCACCCAATTCTGCCGCATAGTCTGGGACGGCTGCGGTGAGCGCGGTGGGATCGGCCGGGTCTTGCCCTGCGATGATCTGCAGCATGGTTGCGGCGTCGGCGACCGTACGGCACATCGGACCAATATGGTCGAAGCTCTCCGCCAGGGGAAACACGCCCTGCCGGCTGACCCGTCCCCACGTCGGCTTGATCCCTGACAGGCCGCAAGCCGAGGAAGGCATGCGGATCGAGCCGCCGGTATCGCTGCCGAGCGCGCCATAGCAGAAGCCTGCCGCCACGCTGACGCCGGAGCCCGAAGAGGAGACGCCGGTCCAATAGCCCGACTTCCAAGGATTGTCCGGGCGTTTGTACATCGGATGGTGGTCGAGCGTCGCCGCCTCGGTCATGTGTGTCTTGCCGATGACAATGGCGCCGGCGCGCTTCAGGCGTCCGACGATCGTGGCGTCGGCAGCGGGCACGCGGTCCTTCATGATCTCGGTGCCGCTGGTCGTCGGCACGCCCGCGACATCGATCAGATCCTTGATACCGATCGGGACGCCGTGCATCGGGCCGCGCCATTGTCCTCGCCCGAGCTCGGCATCGACCCGCCTCGCATCCGCAAGCGCGGTGTCACCCATCACGCGCAGAAAGCCGTTGAGCCGGGACTCGAACGTCGCGATCCGGGCAAGCAGTGCGGAGACGATCTCGACGCTGGAGACTTCGCGGCGCCGGATGCGCTCCGAGACGTCAAGCAGGCTCAGATAATGCAGATCGGCCCTCATAGGCGTGCCCTCATTGCGGGGTTGCGGGAGACATCGTACCTGTCGCGTTCGATGAGGATGTTGGTCACAGGCGGCGGCACTGCGCAAGTCGTCTGCGGTCATGGTGGTCTCCCCATAGACGGGCTATCTTTCGTTCATGAGTAACATTTCAGCGGTCTCGACACCGAGCGGCGCCAATCGCGAGGTGATCGTGGTCGGTGCGGGGTTTGGCGGCATCTACGCGGTCCACCGCTTCCGCAACCAAGGGCTCGACGTTCTCTGCCTCGAGGCCGCGCCCGATGTCGGCGGGGTCTGGTATCACAACGCTTATCCCGGCGCGCGTTGCGATCTGTTATCGATCGATTACAGCTTTTCCTTTTCCGAAGAGCTGCAGCGGGAATGGAGCTGGTCGCAACGCTATTCGCCGCAGCCCGAGATCCTCGAATATCTCCGCCACGTCACCGATCGCTTCGACCTGCGCCGCAGTATGGTCTTCGACACCCGAGTCACGGGGATGACTTACGATGACGATACCAATCTGTGGACGTTGACCACCCATCGCGGCAAGACCTACACGGCCCGCTATGTCGTGCTGGCGACCGGCCCGCTGTCGGCGCCCAAGGAGCCCGATTTTCCGGGCTATCGGGACTTCAAGGGCGAGCTGTACCAGGCTTCGCGCTGGCCGCACCGTCCGATCAGTTTCGAGGGCAAGCGGGTCGCTGTGATCGGCACCGGCTCGACCGGTATACAGGCGATCACCGAGATCGCCAAGACCGCCGGGCATCTCGAAGTGTTTCAGCGTACTCCCGCCTTCTCCGCGCCGGCGCATAACCGGCCGATGAACCCGCAAGAATTCGCAGCCCTCAAGGAGCGCTATCCCGACTATCGGCGCGAGATGAAGGCGGGATTCCTCGGCGCTTGGATTTATGCCTCGGGCAAGAATGCGGCGGATCTCACCTCTGCGGAACAGCGCGCAATCCTCGATGATTTCTGGAGGACCGGCGGTACCGGCTATGTCACAGCCTTCAACGACGTACTGATCAACGAGGACGCCAACAAAATCGTTGCCGATTACGTCCGGGAGCGCATCGCGGAAATCATCAAGGATCCGGTGCTGCGCGAAAAGCTGACGCCGCGCGACTACCCCGTCGGCACCCGCAGGCCGTGCTGCGACTCCGGCTATTTCGAAAGCTTCAATCGCGACAATGTCTCGCTGGTCGATCTGCGCGAAACGCCGATCGTCCGCTTCGTCGAGAAGGGCATCGAATGCAGCGACGGGCTGCATGAGCTCGATATGATCATCGTCGCTTTGGGCTTCGACGCGCTCACCGGAGCGGCGACCGCGATCGACCCGGTCAACGGCAGGGGCGAGCATCTCAACGAGGCATGGCAGGACGGGCCGCGGACCTATCTGGGCTTCGGCGTCGCGGGCTTCCCCAACCTGTTCTTCGTGAACGGGCCACTCGGCCTCTCGGCGCTCGGCAATGTGCCGCTGGTCGCCGAGCATGACGTCGATTGGATCGGCGATTGCATCGGCTGGCTGAAGACCAACGGCAAATCCCGCTTCGAGGCAACCCCGGCATCACAGGAAGCCTGGAGCCAGGAAGTCGTCGCGATCGGTGCGCGCACGCTGTTCATGAAAACGCCGAGCTGGTTCACCGGCGGGAACATCCCCGGCAAGAAGCGCGGCATGCTGGCCTATCTCGGCGGTATGGGCAATTTCACCGCACGCTGCAGGGCTGTCGCCGAAAAGGGCTATGAGGGTTTCATCGCCAGATGAAGACACGTGCAACGATCGATCCTGAATTGCTGCCGCTTATCGAACAGATGCCGGTGTTCGATTTTGCCGCCGACTTGCCCGGCTGCCGCAAGATGATCGACGAGTTCATGCTGAGCGCCCGCGCCGACTTTGCCGATCCCAATGTCGCAGTCGAGGAACGCCGTGTGCCCGGGCCAGCCGGCTCACCCGAGGTTCCGGTGCTGGTCTATCGACCGCGCGGCGTCAAGAGGCCGCTGCCCGCCCTGCTTGACATCCATGGCGGCGGTTATATCTCCGGCCTCGCCGTGGCGGATGAGCCGGCGAATATCCGCACGGTCAAGGAGCTCGGCTGCATCGTCGTGGCCGCGGACTATCGCTTGGCGCCCGAGGCACCGGCGCCGGCCGCGGTCGAGGATTGCTACGCGGCATTTGCTTGGATGCACCGCGAGTCGGATGCACTCGGCATCGACCGTAGCCGCGTCGCCATCGGCGGCGCCAGCGCCGGCGGCGGCCTCGCCGCGGCGCTTTGCCTGCTGGTGCGCGACCGCGCGGAATATTCGGTCTGCTTTCAATTGCTGATCTATCCCATGCTCGACGACCGCACCAGCTCGACCCGCGACGCCGGCCGGTTTGCTGGCGAACTCGGCTGGACCGCGGCGCAGAACCGCTTCGCCTGGACCGCGTATCTGGGCCGGGAGCCCGGGGGCGACGGCGTCTCAGCCTATGCAGCACCCGCGCGAGCCGCCGATCTTGCCGGGCTGCCGCCGACCTATATCAGCTGCGGTGCGCTCGATCTGTTCGCCGATGAGAACATGCAATATGCCCGCCGGTTGGTCGCGGCCGGCGTGCCGACGGAGCTACATATTTATCCCGGCGCCTTTCACGGCTATGAGTTCGCCCCACAAGCCCAGGTCTCGATCGCTTCGGAGCGCGAACGACGGGTGGCGCTGGCGCGCGCTTTCGGCATTTCGCTCGGCGCAGAGGCCAACGCGTGACCGAATCTATCCACGGCGCGGCGGACGCACAGCGTCCGGTGCGCGTCGCGAATTTCTCGGGCGCGTTGGGTGATTGGGTGGACGCCTTCGCCGTCGCCGTGCATGGCGAGCCGGTCGATGTTCTCACCGGTGATTACCTCGCCGAGATCACCGTGGCTCACATCGCGGGCGGCTATTGCGGGGCGAACGATAGGGAGGGGCTCGCGCGTTATTACATGGAGCTTTTTCTCCAGCAGCTCACGCCTGAGCTGAAGACCCTCGCGCTGCGCGGCATGAAGGTGGTGACGAATGCCGGCGCATTCAATCCCGCCGGACTCGCTGCGGCGGCGCGCGCAGCGATTGCGGCGCAGGGTCTTTCGCTGCGAGTCGCCTACGTCACCGGCGACGATCTGTTGGCGCGCTTGCCCGAGCTTCTCGGCAAGAGCCGCCTTGAGAATATGGACACGGGGCAGCCGCTCGCGCCGCTGCTCGAGCGGACCGTCGCCGCCAATGCCTATCTTGGCGGCTGGGGGATCGCGGCTGCGCTCGCCGCGGGAGCGGATATCGTGATTTGCGGCCGCGTGTCCGATGCGTCGCTCGCGATGGGACCCGCCGCCTGGTGGCATGGCTGGAAGCAGAATGATTGGGACCGGGTGGCCGGCGCCGTCGCGGCCGGCCATCTCATCGAATGCAGCGCGCAGGTCGCCGGCGGAAATTTTTCGGGCTTCGAGGAATTCGCGACACCGTCGCGTATCGGCTTTCCCATCGCCGAGATCGCAGCCGACGGGAGCTTCGTCGTCACCAAGCGCGCTGCGGAAGCCGGCACCATCACCGTCGATACGGTGACCGCACAGCTCCTGTATGAGATCCAGGGGCCGGACTATCTCAATCCTGATGTCGTGCTGCATGTCGACAGCGCCGAGCTCGCGCAGGAAGCGCCCGACCGCGTGCGGGTTTCCGGGGTCAGGGGCAGCCCCGCTCCCGAAACCACCAAGCTCGGCTGCCTCTATACCAATGGCTGGCGGGGTGTTCTCTACGCCTTTGCCACGGGCGGACACATGGAAGCGAAGCTCGCCTGGTTCGAGCGGCAAATGCGCTCGATCGCCGATGGTCTGGCGCTCGACGAATATTATTTCGATGCGCTCGGCAGGCCCATGGAGCAGCCGGCAACCCAAGCCCAAGCGACGGTCGCCATCCGTATCGCCGCGATGGCGGCGGATCCGGGCGAGCTCGCCAAGCTGCGCCAGGGTTTGACCTCCTTCGGCTTGGGCGGCATGCCGGGCTTTCATGCCGAAGCCGGACCGCCCTTCGCGATGCGCGTCGATTTCTGGCCGACCCTCGTCCGACAGACGGAAGTTCATCACCAGATCGTGCTGGATGACGGGCGCGCGATCGACATCCCGCTGCCGCCGACAGCTGCCTTTTATCCGAAGCAGCGCGCGGCGCCGGCGCCTGAGCCGACCCGCTTCTCAGGCAAGACCCGACGCGTTGCGCTGGGCGCGCTCGTCCATGCGCGCGCGGGCGATAAAGGCGGCAATTTGAATCTGGGTGTCTGGGCGCGGCGGCCAGAGGCCTGGGAATGGATCCGCGCGAGTTTGACTGAGTACAAAGTGGCGAAGCTGCTCGCGTTGCGCGATGACGTGAGCGTCGAGCGGCATGAGCTCGGCAATCTGAACGGTCTGCTGTTCGTGCTGCGCGGCTATTTCGGTGCGAGCGCCGCCGGCTGCGCAATCCTCGACAATCTGGGCAAGGGCGTGGGCGAGTTCCTGCGCACGCAGCGGGTGGACGTTCCGGTCGCGCTTCTGCCCATTAATGAGGAGTAGCGCCTAACTTCGCGCGCAATGCCTTCTTGTCCGGTTTCCCGACCGGCGTCTGCGGGATGGAAGCTGCGAAGGTCACGCTCTTCGGCGCTTGGAACGAGCCCTTCCGTTCGGCGACCATGCCGATCAAGACTTCAGGGCTGACCTCCAGACCGGCACGCAGGACCACGACAGCGGTAACCGCCTCGCCCCACTTCGGATGCGGCACGCCGATCACGGCGGCCTGAGCCACCGCCGGGTGCTCGCTCAGAATGTCCTCGATCTCGCGCGGATAGATGTTGAACCCGCCGCTGACGATCATGTCCTTCGTACGGTCGACGATGCGCAAGAAACCGCCGGGATCGCACACGGCCACATCGCCGGTGTGGTGCCAGCCGCCGCGGAAGGTCGCAGCGTTCAGCTCCGGGTTGTTGCGGTAGCCGTCAAAAACCAAGGGCCCGCGGACGCAGATCTCGCCGGGCTGACCGTCGGGCACGGCGCGGTCCTCTGCATCGAGCAGGGCCACACGGGCCCAGGCCGTCGGGCGCCCACAGCTTGCCAGGCGGCGCAGGTCGTTGACATCGTGCTCGGACTTGCGCAGCAGCGTGATCACCATCGGCACCTCGGCTTGGCCATAAAACTGTGAGAAGACAGGGCCGATCCGCTCGATCGCCTCCTTCAGCCGCGCCGGCGAGATCGACGAGGCTCCGTAGAAGACCGTCTCCAGGCTCGAGAGGTCGAATTCCCCGAAGCGCGGATGGTCGAGGAGCGCGTAAATCATGGTGGGGACCACGAGCGTGCAGTTGATCCGATGTTCTTGAATCGCCCGCATCACCGCCACCGGCTCGAAGCCGGGCAGCACGAGCATGGTGCCGCCTTTCAAAAGGGCGGGCATTGCCAGCGCCGCGCCGGAGTGGCTGAGAGGGGCGCAAGTCAGTACGCGCGGCGGGTTCGGCCACTCCCACTCAGCCAACATGACGTTGAACATGGTCATGCAGACGCGCTGACTGGTCGTCAGGCTCTTGGGTTTTCCCGTGGTGCCTCCGGAATAGCCAAGCCGCATGACATCGGGGCCTTCCACGCGCGGGGCCACGAGCGGCTGAGGCGACAGGCCGGCGGCGAGGCTCCCTAGGTCGTCGGCGATCGGACTCGGGCCAAAGGAGGCGAGCCGCAGGCTCGGTGCGCCGCGCGCGAGCTCGGCGGCGCGCTCGCTGTAGCGCTCACCTTCGAACACCAGGATCTCGATCTCGGCATCCTGGATCTGATAGAGATGGTCTGCGGCGCTTCCGAGCGGGTGCAGCGGCGCGATGATCCCGGCCAAAATTTGCACGGCGTGGCTGACGTGCAGCACTTCCGGGCGGTTGGCGGATAGCAGCGCGACCCGGGTTTCGCGCCCTACCCCAAGGCTTGCCAACGCCTGGACGTAGCGGCTCGTTTCGTCGCGCACCTCGCCTACGGTCAGCATCGGCCCGCCAAGCAGCTGAAGGAGCGGCCGGTCCGGATCCTGGTTCAGCGCATTAACCAGGAGGTCGGTGACGTATAGCGGTCTGTAGAGCTCGTCCGAGCCCATGTCAGCCCCGCTCATGCCAAGCGTGCGCGCTCACAGACCATCGACGATGGTGACGCTATAGTCGGCGCCGGCGTTGCGATACCGCTTCGCTTCTTGATAGGCGGGGCTGTTGTACCAGGCTTCGGCTTCGGCGCGGGATGGGAAGGACATGACGACGATGCCCTCATGCGCCGGGCCTTCTACGATCGTCTGCTTCCCATAGACGACATGAGCCGTGAGGTTGTGCCCGGCGACCGCCCCGGCTCCTTTCTGCGAATAAATCTCCATCTGCGCCTGATCTTTGGTCCTCAAGCGGGCAAACACGATAAACGTAGCCATCTCCTGCTCCTGTCCTCAGTGATCGTCGAACGGAAAGAAATTGGGGTTGCCGGCACTCTCACCGCCATCGACAGTGATCGAGGTCCCGGTGACCATCGCCGCCTCGTCGGAAGCCAGATAGACGAAGGCGAGTGCGATTTCGTCGCCGCGGACGGCGCGGCCGAGCGGAATGTTGGCGATCATGGGCTTGAGCGCTTGCGGCGAAACCAACCGTTCGACGCTGGCGCTCAAGGTGGTGCCGGGCCGCACGGCATTGACGGTGATCCCGTAGCGGGCCAGCTCGGCCGCCGCGCTGCGCACGAAGCCGGTGACGGCCGCTTTCATCGCCCCGTAATGCGTCCGCCCCGCCCGCTGGATCTGATTGCCCATGATGGAGGACGTGACGAGAATGCGCGGCGCCTTGCTCTTCTTGAGATATGGCAGCGCGTCCGTGGTCATCCAGAAACAGGGCATGAGCCCGACGTCGAAGGTGAGCGCCAGCTTGTCGTCAGGCGTGGTGTCGATATGGCCGCCATCCGTATAGGCGGCATTGTGCAGGACGATATCGATGCCGCCGAAGTGTGCGGCCGAGCGCGCGATCATGGCGCGGCATTGTTCGCGGTTGCCGATATCGACGACCTCGAGAATGGCTGCGCCGCCATTGCGCGTGATCTCGTCCAGCGTTTCCTGTCCCGGCCCTTCGCTGCGCGTCGCGATGACGACCTTGGCGCCTTCCTTGGCGAAGCGTACGGCGGTGTCCCGCCCGATACCCTTGCCGGCGCCGGTGATGATCGCGATCCTGTCTTGCAGTCGGCCCATCTTTCGATACGGACCTCAATAAATTCGGGTCCGGATCCTTCGGATCAGACCAAAGCCACTGCGGTCGCGGGCGAGCCGACGGCACCGGGCAAACGCAGCGGCGGACCCGTGAATAGAAAGGCGCTGCGCTTGACCTGGCCCAGATAGCGGGCGAGGTCGCCCAACCAGAACATTTCACCCAGATGAATGCCGAGCTTGAACAGGCAGCGGTCATGCAGCGGCAGGAGGCCGTTATGACCCGCGTTCCCCAGCGACGGATCGACGGCCTCGACCGCCGGATTGTCGGCGACGAGGGCGACGACGCCGCTATGCTCGATCCAGTTCAGCAACGCTTCGTCGTTGCCGTCGAGCGCTGCACCCGTCGTCTCCATCACGTGTGGGTCGGGCTTCTTGTTGGCGCCCATCAGATAATCGCCATAGCCGGTATGGATCAGCAGGAAGTCGCCCTTCTTGACTTGGACCTTCTGCTTCTTCAGCACCTGTTGCATCTTGTCCAAGCCGACCAATGTCCTGCCGGAGCCGAACTCGCGGACGAGATCGACCAGCACGCCGCGGCCCTGCACGCAGGTGGTGGCCATTTTCTCGATGCCGAGCTTGTTCGCAGCGGGTCCGCCTTGCGCGGGGGCAAGCACGTCGATGCCGGCGCGGAATCCGTTGTAATACACGGGCACTTCCACACCGCTCCCGTCCACGTCGAACATGCGGCCCCAATGCGCGAGCGAATCCCACTGCGTGGAATACTGCAAGCACATGGTGACCCCGTCGTCGCAGCAGATGTCCTTCGGGGTGAGCGAGAAATTATAGACCTCGTGGCCGAACAGCTTGGTGGGCCAGAGCTTCGGGCCGAAGCGACCGGCATCGGGCGGTTCGCCGCCCGGCAGATCGAGCGGCAGGCTGAGCGCGAAGGCCTTGCCTTCCTTGACCTCGGCGATGGCGGCGAGGCGCATCTGCGGGGTGATCGTGCCCATGCGGCCGAGCTCGTCGTCCGGTCCGAAATCGCCCCAGTTGGAGCCTTCGGGGCGGCGCGTCCAGCGCTTATTGTGAGGATGATGATGCTCGCTCAATGTAGGCACCTCCCACCGTCGACCGCCATCGCGGTAGCGGTTATGAAAGCAGATTCGTTAAAGCTTAGGAACAACGCGGTGTTTTATCGCCGTTGGGCGTCGGCGTCTTGATCGCGAAGGACAGGCGCGGGCCGAGGTATTTAACCGTGGCCTGCGAAGGCTATCGGCATCTTGCGGATGCCATGGACCAGATTGTCGCGGATGAACTCGACCTTGCCGGCAAGCTCGATCTGCGGCGCCCGGCGCAGCAGCTCCTCGAACAGGATCTTGAGCTCGAGCCTCGCGACGTGCAGGCCGAGGCAGGTATGCGCCGCGGTACCGAACGCCACATGGTCGTTGGCGGCACGCGTGACGTTGAAATCTTCGGGCCGCTCGAACTGCCGCGGATCGAAATTGGCCGAACTCAACAGCAACGCGACACGGTCGCCGGCGCGGATCGTCTCGCCATGCAACGTGAAATCCTCCTTGGCGAGGCGCACCGTGTGGATCGCGGGTGACGCCCAGCGCAAAATCTCTTCGACGGCGCTTTCGGGCATGCCGCCTTGCGCACGCAGCAACGCCATCTGTTCCGGCCGCAAGAGGAGCGCATGCAGGCCGATCGCGATAGCGTTACGGGTGGTTTCGTTGCCGGCCGCCGCCAACGCCAGCATGTAGCCGGAAACTTCGTCATCGCTGAGCACCCCGTTCGCGTGCCCTCTGGCGATGGCGCCCATGATGCTCTCATCGGGCTCCGTGCCGCGGAGGCCCGACAGTTGCAGCCCATAACGCCAGAGCCCGTCGAGTGCCTGTTCGAACTCCGCCTGCGACGGGGTGAAATGCGGATCGAGCGGTACCGTGATCAAGTTGGTCCAGGCCAGCACCTGCTCCCGGTCTTCGGCCGGAATGCCCAGCAGCTCGGAGACCGCATGCAGCGGCATGTAGCAAGCGATATCGCCGATGAAATCGACGCTCTCCCGAGCGAGCGCGCGTTCGACCAGCATCGCGGCGATGTTGCGGAACTTCTCCGCGAAAGTATTGACCGCCCTGCGCGAAAAGAGCCGGTGGGTCACCGTCCGATTGTTTCGATGCTGGATGCCGTCCATCGACATCATCGTCGGCTTGCCGCCGCATTCCGCACGCGTGGGATCGAAGCGGCGCACCGAGATACCGGCCTGATTGGAAAATCTTGCCGTGTCGCAAATGACCGCGACCACATCTGCATAGCGGCTGACCACCCAGACGCCATCGACGAACATGGGTTCGGCATCGAGCGGCTGCCAATAACAGGGCCTCTCGTCCCGCAGTTCGGTGAACAGATCGAGCGGCAAGCCTGAGCACCAGGGATCGCCATTGGCGTAAAGATCGGGATCGAAAACGCCGAGATCGTCCATACGACTTTCCTGCTCTTTGAACGGACATGCGGGGGCTACCGCACGCGATTCGTCAATTGTGATAGATGGTATTGATCCGCCAGACACTGCCTTGCCGCCGCGCGGCGTAACAGGCGCGCCCGGTCAGCATCGTCGAGCCATCCGTTCGAAAACGGACAAAATCGACCTGCAAGAGAGCGCCGTCGGCGCCGACCGCAAACCACTCCAACTTCTCGATCTTCGTGGCGGCCCAGGCCTCTTCTTTCAAATCTCTCCAAACCTTCGTGTAAAGGGCGAGGCCGGCTTCGCGGTCATCTATGAGGAAGAGCCCTCGAGTGCTCAGCATCGCCCAGGGGAATTCGAATAGATCCTGCATTTCCGCGACTTGGCCCTGGTTGAACAGATCGATATATCTTCCGTAGAAGTGGTCTATCTCGGCGTTCGTCGCATCGGATTTCGTCGTCATTTCGAAACTCTCTCTCTTGTCGAGACGCGCGGCACTTTACTAACCCGGCCTCCCGGCAACTCGCCGGTCGATTTGCCGTGCGCCTGAACAACGACGCCATTGACAATCGTATAGCGAAAGCCGCCGGGGTCGCGGGTGAACCGGGTTCTCCCGCCCGGCAGATCGTTGACCAGTTTCTCCGTGCCGTAGCTCAGCTCATCGAGGGCGAAGACGACGATGTCGCCGGCTTTGCCCGGCTCCAGCGTGCCCCTGTCGGAGAGACCCAGCAGTTTGGCCTGCTTGCCGGTGAGTGCGTGAATCGCGTCCTCGAGGCTGAAATCGCCGCGCTCGCGGACATAGCGCGTGAGCAGCAGCGTGCTGTCGCCCACGCCGCAGAACATCTGCAAATGTGCGCCCGCATCGGCGCCGCTGATGAAGGTGACCGGACTCAGCAACAGCCGGGCGACGTCGTTGGGGTCGGAATTGCCGACCGGCACGATGAAGCTGGTCTCGAAGTCGTTTTCCCTGGCCCAGTCGGCGAGAACGTCCGAAATATGTGCGCCGCGCGCCGTGACGAGATCGGCGATGCTGCGGCCGATCCAGGGCTTGAGTTGCGCGTTGCCGGCCGAGATGATCCGAATGGGCTGTGGACGGTGGAAGGGAAACATCGGTGAATAATGCGTCTCGGTGTCCGAGCGGGCGCGCTCGCGCCAGGCCCGGTCGTTGACGAGCTCGCGCTTTCTTTCGAGAGGCGCCTGCACCAGCTCGTTCCAGGCCGGCACGTTGATGAAGCAAATGGATTGCTCGAAATCGACACGCAGCTCGAAGGGACGCGTCGATACCATTGCCCAGATATGCGCCCCCTTTGCATGCAACTCCTCGAGACATGCGACGGTGCGATAGGAACGATCGGGTTCCGGGTCAAGATGGATCATCGCGTTGTAAAGACCCGTCACCTTGTGACGGGCCAGGAAGGTGCCGACCCATTGTAAATGCTCGATGATGGCTTCGGTGCTGTGCCCCGGGATGAACTGCAGAACGGCGCCATGTTCGCCGAGCTTGGCGCAGAGGGCATCGAGCTCCGCCGCATCCGCGAAGCGGGAAGGAACGGGCCTTCCCTGACGGTCCTTGTCGAACAGCGAGAAAGACAGACCGTGTACGCCGGCCTGCAAGGCAACCTCCAACTCCGCGACCATCGCCGTAATTTCCTCTTGCGTTGCCGTGCGCTCCCAGGCGGCGTCGCCCATCACCCAGATGCGAATTTGAGAGTGGCCGACGAAGGAGACCATGTTGAGCCCAAGCGCCGTGCGATCGAGCGACCGTGTGTAATCCGGATACTTCTCCCAGTCCCAAGGAATGACGCTGTTGAGCAGATCGCCCGGCATGTCCTCGATGTAGCTGAAGGTATCGATATGGGTTTTGCGGTCTTCCTTTCGAATCGGTGCCAGCCCGAGCGAGCAATTGCCGATCACGACCGTCGTGACGCCGTGCTGGGCCATGGGGTCACATCGAGGGTCCCAATAGATCGTCGCATCGAAATGCGTGTGCGTATCGATGAAGCCAGGCGCGACAACACTTCCCGACGCGTCGATGATCTGTTCGTCGTTCGCCGCGAGGTTCGGGCCGATCTCACGGATTCGGCCGTGTTGGATGCGGATATCCGCACTGTGCGCCGGAGCCCTCGTGCCGTCGACAACCAAGCCTCCCTTGATCAGAAGTCCTGTCATTTCATCGCCTCCAGCCCGTAGAAACGCAGGCAGTTGCCGCCGAGAATGCGGTTGCGGCTTTCCTCGGGCAGGCCGCCGATCTGTTCCTGCAGCAACGCCAGCACATTCATCTCGGCGTCGATATGTGGGTAATCGCTGGCCCAGATCAGCTTGTCATCGCCCAGACGATCGATCACCGCGCGCGTCTGCGTTTCGTCGGGGTCGGCCGAGATGACGCATTGCCGGGCGAAATATTCGCTGGGCTTGAGCTTCAGCGCGCCGTCGCGTCCTGCGATCAGCTTCTCGGCCTTGTGGTCCATCCGTTCGAGCCAGGCGGCCAGCCAGTTCGACCCGGTCTCCAGCACGGCAAGCCGCAATCTCGGATGCCGCTCGAACACGCCCTCAGTCAGCATCTGAGTGAAGGCCATCATTACTTCCAGGCCGAAGAAGGTGGCGACCAGCCCAACCGTGCCGCTGTCGCTCAAATCCGATTTCTTGATGTAATGGTGCAGCGGATTGGCATCGTTATCTCGCGAAACGACATGCAAGCCGAGCGGCATGCCAAGATCGGAAGCTGCGTCCCAGAAGCGCGCGAGTTCACGGTCGCCGAGCGAACGGTCGCCGCGCGAGGCCGGGTCCGGCGAAAGGTATATTCCGACACAGCCATCCTTGCGCGCCCGCTCCGCCTCGGCGACTGCGAGATCGACGTCAAGCAGGTTGATATGCGCGATCGGCTTCAGGCGGCGGCGATCGCGCGCGCAGAAGTCGACGATATAACGGTTGTAGGCGCGGGTATAGGCATCGGCCAGCGCCGCATCGGCGACGTGACCTTCCCAGTGAATGCCGATGGTCGGATACAGCAGCACGATGTCGATCCCTTCCGCGTCGAGCACTTCGAGGCGCGCGGCAGGGTCGTAGCCGCCCGGGACGAGACCGTCCTGGTAGCTGCGCGCGCCGGGAGTGAACAAGGCTTCGAGATCGTCCTGCATGCCGATACCGCCGAGCGTGCCCAGCTTGCCGCGCACCAGTCTGTGACCCCGGCCGTCGATCAACAGATTTTCGATTCCTTGCGCGTCGCGCGCGATCCGGATGGCGCGGTCGCGCCATTGCGGCTCGAGATACCGCAGCCAAAGGTCCTCGGGTTCCATGACGTGCCCGTCGCCGTCTACGACGACCGCGTGGTGCATGTTCACGCCAAGCTCGCCCATGCTAGCCGACCCTCGCCGAGACCTCGACGATGTCGCGCGACAGGGTCTCGAGCGTCCGGATAATTTCTTGCGCGGTCGGCGCGAAGGCGCGGAGGATCACTTGATGCACCCCGCCATCGGCGAGCCGCTTAAGCGCATCGGCGTCCAACCGTATGTCCGGCCTCAACGCCATGGACACGTGCAGCGAATCCGGGTTCCTGCCAAATTCCTCGGCATAGGAACGGAATTCGGCGGTTTGCGCGATCGTCTCCTCGACCGTCGATTCCATCCCGTACCAACCGTCGCCCAGACGGGCGGCGCGACGCAGCGCCGCCACCGATCCGCCGCCGAAAATGATCGGCGGATGCGGCTTCTGCACCGGCTTCGGATAGGAATAGAGTGTCGGGAAGGAACAAAATTCTCCCGAGAAAGCAGTTTTCTCCTCCGCCCACAGCCGCTTGATGAGCTCGAGATATTCTTCCGTACGCTGGGCGCGCCGCGGCCACGCAACGCCGAGCGCTTCATACTCTTCCCTCAGCCAGCCGATCCCGATGCCGAAGTCGAGCCGCCCCTTGCTCAACCGATCGACGGAAGCGGCCGCCTTCGCCGTAGTCAGCGGATTACGCTCGCCGAGGATGCAAACTCCGGTGCCGAGGCGCAGACGCCTCGTATGGGCTGCCATGAAACCGAGTGCCACGAACGGATCGAGAAAATCCGTTTTCAACACCTCTTTGGGAAATTGCCCGCCGCTGCTGTAAGGGTACGGAGAGGTGAAGGATTCGGGAAAAACCGCGTGATCGCCCACCCATAGCGAATGGAAGCCGAGCTCCTCGGCGCTTTGCGCCACCTCGACGATGGCATCCGGGTGCGCCAGCACCCCCAAGCCAACGGGCATGTATCCGACCTGCATCATTTCTCCCGCGGCGGTCAGAATTTATTGTAGCTCAGCACCTCGGAGACGGGTTTGCGCCACGCTCTCTTGAAATCGGTGCCGAGCGTATAGGCGACGGGAAGCAAGCCCACTTGAGTGTATTGCTCGAACGGGATACCGAGGACATCGGCCATCTCCTTCTCGCGCTCCAGCGTGACCGTCGTCCAAGCCGAACCGAGCCCGCGTTCCCGCAAAGCCAGACAAAAGCTCCAGACAGCCTGGACGATGGAGCCCCACATCACGGCCTGTTCGGAAGCGCTCTTGCCCTCGACGCGTCCCGGCATCAGCGGAACGAGCATCGCCGGCACCCGATCCAAGATCCCCAAGAGCGTCATTGCGGAATCCATCAACTTGTCCTCGCGTGGAATGCCGATGTTCCCTCTGCGGTGGACTTTCGCATATTCCTCGAGCCCGGTTTTGTAGAGGCCCGCAATGGTCGCTATCGTGGCCCGGTCATCGACGACGATCCATCTCCAGACATTGAGATTGGATCCGTTGGGCGCCTGCAAGGCGAGCTCCAGGCATTCCTCGATAACGGCGCGCGGCACCGGCTTGCTCAAATCAAGGCGCTTACGCACGGTGCGCGTCGTGGTCAATACCTCATCGACCGACAGGTTGAGTTTCATGATCGGGCTCCTTGTGCCGGGTCAGGAAAGCATACCGGCTTTCTTGAGCGCTTCGCGGACGACGTCCCGGGCACTTGCCGCGGCGGGAAAGCCCGCATAGCCGGCCGCCTGATAAATGATCTCTTCGAGTTCGGCGACCGTCGCTCCGTTGCGGATCGCCGCGGGCGCGTGAATGGCCAGCTCGCTATGCGCCCGCAGTGTAATCAGCATCGCCACGGTGATGAGGCTCCGGGTTCGCAAATCGATACCTTCGCGCGTCCACAAGGGCTCAAATATCATGGCCATGCCGAGGTCGCTGAGTTCGGCGCCGAACGGCGCACGATTGTCCGGGGACAAGAGTTGCATGAGATCCGGCGGCAGCATCTTGCCGGCAACATCGAGCGCTTTCTGTCTGGTCGTGGCCATGT
>Ga0187890_10000171_pt1 | contig 46169 bp, 46 predicted proteins | sample June2016WEW_21_1_FD_133005 | JGI IMG/M metagenome (GOLD analysis project Ga0187890, IMG submission 133005) | Peatland microbial communities from SPRUCE experiment site at the Marcell Experimental Forest, Minnesota, USA - June2016WEW_21_10 | ecosystem: Environmental > Terrestrial > Soil >... | reverse complement strand
TGCCCCGGCTTTCGACGTCATGGATGCCGGCCGCATGGCGGTCGTGCAGGATCCGACTGGCGCGGTCTTCTGCCCCTGGCAGGCAAAGAAGAACGCCGGAATCGGAATCGCCCAGGTCAACGGCACGCTTTGCTGGGCCGATCTGAGCACGCCCGACGCCAAACGCGCCTCTGATTTTTACTCCGGCCTTTTCGGATGGCAGATCTGCGCCGATCCAAAAGATCCTTCCGGCTACCTGCATATCAAGAACGGCGAGCAATTCATCGGAGGCATCCCGCCCGCGGCCTATCGCCAGCCCGGAGTGCCGCCGCACTGGCTAGCCTACTTCCAGGTGGATGACGTGGATGCTTCCGCTTCGAAGGCCAAACAGATGGGCGCCAAACTCTATCTCGCGCCCATGACCATGGAAGGAGTCGGCCGCCTGTCGGTGATCGCCGACCCGCAAGGCGCGGTGTTCGCAATTTTTAAGTCGGCGCGCTAAATCGGCACCCTGATAGACCGCCCTACATTAGCTCAAGAATTGTCTCGGCGTCTCTCTGCGTCTCGGCGGTGAAAAACCGACCGCTCGGACGGGAAACACGTCATGCGTCACTCCCGGCTGTGACCCCGCTCACTGAAGCCTGCGACTGCCCCGGTTACGCTCATCCTGCAAGCCTATGCGCCGTTTCCCGCCTTGCCCAGATTTTCGTCCAACGCGCGGCGTAAGCGAAGGAGCAACCCCATGTCTATTCAGAATTCGACCACCGGCGAAGTTCTGCGTTCCTACAACATTGACGAACTGAAACAGCAGGCCAACTTGATGCGCGGCTACGACCTCACCGCCTTGTGCGCGGCCACGTCAGGGCACGCGGGCGGTACGCTTTCCATCATGGACATCACCGCCGCGCTCTACCTTCGCGTCGCCGATCACGACCCCAAGAATCCCAACTGGCCCGACCGCGATCGCATCATCTGGTCGACGGGCCATAAAGCGCCCAGCCTTTATCTTGGCCTCGCCTTCGCCGGCTTCTGCCCGAAAGAAGACGTCGTTCTCCTGCGCAAGCTCTATTCGCCGTATCAGGGACATCCGCACTGGCTCAAGCTGCCCGGCGTTGAAGTCTCCACCGGATCGCTTGGTCAGGGCCTGAGCATTGCCGTCGGCATCGCGCTCGTCGCCAAGTTGGACAAGAAAGATCACCACGTCTTCTGCATCATGGGCGACGGCGAGCAGCAGGAAGGCCAGATCTGGGAAGCCGCGATGGAAGCTGGCCATTTCAAGCTCGATAACCTGATCGGCATCATCGACCGCAACCGGCTGCAGATCGACGGCTGGGTGAAAGACGTGATGAACGTTGAGCCGCTCGAAGATAAATATCGCAGCTTCGGATGGGATGTCGTCACCATCGACGGCCACGATATGAAGCAGGTCGTCGAAGCGCTGGAGACTGCCAAAGCGAAAACCGGATCGGGCAAGCCCACCGTCATCATCGCCAACACGGTCAAAGGCAAAGGCGTCAGCTTTATGGAAGACATTGCCGGATGGCACGGCAGAGCGCCCACCCGCGAAGAGTTAGACAAAGCGCTGAAGGAACTCGGCATAGATGAAGAACGCCAGATTCCCGTCGAGCAACTCCTCGCCCACGCCCGACAATATCAAGCCGAGGTCGAGCGCAAACTCGACGCCAAGATGCCCAAGTTTCACCGCAATTACTGGTGGAACGCCGCCGCTAACATGAAAGCGCAGATGAAGCCCACGCGCCTCGGCTTCGGCCAGTCGCTGGCCGCCAACGGCGACGACCCGCGTGTCGTCTGCTTCGGTCTCGACATCTCCGGCTCCATCACCATCAGCGAATTCTACGCCGGCAAGCCCGAGCGCAAGTCGCGCTGGATCAGCATGGGCATCGCCGAGCAATCCGCCACTTCCGCTGCGGCCGGTCTCGCGAAAGAAGGGAAGCTTCCCGTCTTCGGCACCTACGCAACCTTTGCCGCCGCGCGCAATCTCGACCAGATACGCACCTCGATCTGCTATGGCAACTTCAACGTGCTGATCGCCGGCGCTCACGGCGGAGTCAGCGTTGGCCCCGACGGCGCGACCCACCAAGCGCTCGAAGATCTGTTCGCCATGTGCGGATTGCCCAACATGAACGTGGTTGTTCCTTGCGATATGATCGAAACCCGCAAAGCCACCGACTACCTGCTGCTCAAGCACGTCGGCCCGAAGTACATCCGCTTCGCGCGCGAAGCGACGCCGATCGTCACCGATGAGAAAACGCCGTTCGTCTTCGGCAAGGCGAACGTGATTCGCCTGCGTCGCGAGGCGGCGAATTTCATCGAAGCGTTCGAGACCAAACTCGAATCGGAGTACCGTGACGAGGGCGAAGACCTCACCATCATCGCCTGCGGTCCCATGGTGCCGGAAGCCATGCGCGCCGCCTGGATATTGAAGTCCGACTTCGGCTACGAAACCCGCATCCTCAATATGCACACTCTCAAGCCGCTCGACACCGGAGCCATCGTGCGCGCCGCTCGCGACACGAGCGTCGTCCTGACCGCCGAAGAGCACCAGATCGGCGCGCTGGCGTGGCCCGTCGCGAGCGCCATCACCCAGTCGCCCGAGCTTTACGGCATCCCTATCATCACCGGCGCCATCGGAGTAAAAGACCGCTTCGGAGACTCCGGCGCTCCCTGGGAATTAATCAAGGAGTTCGAAGTCTCCGCCGAACACATCGCCGCGAAGGCCGTGGAGTTGATCGGAGTGAAGAAATCGCAAACCGGGCCGCCGGTGTCGGAAGTGCATTTGGTGGGGACGAAGTAAGAACGGACGATTCGGCGTTTGTGGCTTGAACTCTCCCTAAGTATCGACAATGTAGATACATTGTGCTACAGTGTATATTATGCGGGAGGATCTCCGTTCATGAAGACGCAGATGGTGAAGTGGGGTAATAGTCTTGCTGTGCGCATTCCCAAGCCCGTGGTTGAGGAAGCCAGGCTGAAGGAAGGCGATTCGCTGGAGATCGAAGCCGCTGAAGGCCGCGTCGAACTTCGCCGGGCCACCAAGATTCCCACGCTCGCGCAACTCGTTTCCCGGATCACTCCAGAGAACCGCTATGCCGAGATTTCAACCGGCGCGGAAGTGGGGAAGGAAGTTGTGGAATGGTGACATGGTGACTCCCTACGTTCCAGAAGCCGGGGACATCGTGATGATGAATTTCGATCCGCAGGTTGGCCGCGAACAGGCGAAGCGGCGCCCCGCGTTGGTGCTTACGGATCAGCGCTACAACCGTGCCAGCGGCCTCGCGATTGTTTGTCCACTTACGAGCAAGCGCAAAGCCTATCCCTTCGCTCTGCCTATCACAGTTGACCAGGTAGAGGGAGCGGTTCTCGTCGATCAGTTGAAGAGCATGGATTGGGCCGGCCGCAAGGCGAAATTCCACTCCAAAGCCGAGCCCGCCTTAGTCAACAAAGTGCGCCAGTACGTCGCGGTTCTGCTCGCGCTCCGGTGAGGCAGGCCCCAAGCAGTGGATGAATGCGGAATTGCCAATCGAAGGCGGATGATGTATAGTATACATCATGCGCCGAACCCAGCTCTATCTCGACGACGATCTCTGGAATACCCTGCACACACGAGCCCGGAGCGAGGGAACGACAATCTCCGCCTTGGTTCGCCAAGCCGCGCGCGAGCGCTATCTGGGCAATTTGGCTGAGCGCCGCGAGGCCATGGAGGCCATCGTCGGCATTTGGAAAGATCGTACCGACTTACCCGATTCTACCGAGGAATACGTTCGCAGCCTGCGGCGCGATACTCGGATTGAGCGGCTGGAGAAGCGGTGACCGTTCTGGTCGATTCCGACATCGTCATCGAAGTTTGTCGCGAGCGAGATCGCGATATCGTTTCGAGGTGGCGGGAATTGGGTCAATCGGGTCGCGCAATCCTGTGCTCGCCGGTAACCGCGGTCGAACTGTGGAATGGAGCGCGGCCCCGCGAGGATGAGGCACTGACGAATTTCTTTCGCGCTCTCTCTTGCGTCCCCATCGACTATGAGACGGGCCGCCAAGCCGGCGATTATCTGCGTCACTATCGCAAGAGTCACGGCCTGCAAATCGGCGACGCGCTGATTGCGGCCACAGCCGTTCTGAATCGTGCCGAACTGTGGACGCGCAACCGCAAGCACTATCCGATGAAGGAATTGAAATTCTACTGAACTCCGCCCGAACCGACAGAGTCACCAGCTTCAGTCATTAATCGCCTGATACGCCAGCTCTCTGACTTGACGGTCAAGCGTTAAATCGCCCGCCGGATGCAGTTGTCCCATGAAAATCACAATCAGCTGTTCCTTCGGGTCGATGGAAAATTCGGTGTAAAAGAAGCCTCCCCAGTAGCATTCCCCCGTGGATCCAAGTTCGGAGAGCGGCTTTTTCACTCCGTTGATGCCGAAGCCGAGCCCGAAGCCCTGGTCCGAACTTATCTTTCCCAATTGGTCCTGGGTCATCAATTCAACCGACTTGCGGCTCAACAAGCGAGTGTTGCCCACCTTGCCGCCGTCGAGCATCATCTGGCAGAAGCGCGCGTAATCGGCCGCCGTCGACACTAGTCCGGCGCCGCCAGAGAACAGCTTCCTGGGGTCACGCGTCGGGTAGTCCGCCGAATAGCTGAAGGCGCCTTCCGTGATCGGAGTGTCGGGAAAGCGATTCAGGCCTTTGTCGTCATAGTAGGTGTAGGCCGTGGCAAGCCGGTCCAGTTTGCCGTCGGGTGGATAAAAGTAAGTGTCCTTCATGCCCAGCGGCTCGAAGATACGAGTGCGAAAGAATTCGTCCAGCGGTTTGCCGGATACCACTTCCACGAGCCGTCCCAGCACGTCAACGCCGAGACTATATTCGAACTTCTCGCCGGGGTTGAAGAGAAGCGGAAGACCCGCGAGGTGCCTGGTGCTGTCTGCAATGGTGCCGTCGTAAGGCTGGAGGCCGGAAGCGACGTTCGCATCCTTATACATGGGGCCGAGGTCCGCATTCCACTGGTAAGTAATTCCAGAGGTGTGACGCAACAGGTCGCGAATGGTGATCTCGCGTGTGGCGGGAATCGAGTACGTTGCGCCCGATGCGGGCTTTACCAGCACTTTCGGATTCTTGAACTCGGGCAGGTACTTTGAGACCGGGTCATCGAGCAGGAAGTGGCCTTCTTCGTACAACATCATAACCGCCAGGCTGGTGATGGGCTTGGTCATGGAGCAGATGCGGAACATGGTGTCGGGGCGCATCGGCTTGCCCGCTTCGCGATCGGCCATGCCCTGCGCCTTGAACCACGCCACATGGCCGCGGCGGGCCACCAGCGTCACCGCGCCCGCGATTCGCTTGTCGTCGATGCTGCGCTGCACCGTGCCGGCAATCCGCTCCAGGCGTTCCGACGACAGGCCGACGGTTTCCGGCTTGACCACCGGCGCTTCCTGCGCGACTGCCACGGAAAAGAAGAGCGCACAGAAGAATGCCGGAAATATGATTTTGCGATTTGTGATTTGCGTATTCATGCCGAAGAAAGCTCCTTATATCGTCGCCTTCGCGAGATGAGGGACATCGATTGTACACCTGGCGGTTTGCCTGACAGACGACCCGGATGGTACAAACCTCCCGAGGGCTCCGCTCGTGAAAAAGTTTCCAAGAAAGATCGCCGTTGTCTTCCTCCTCGCTCTTTCCTCGCTGCTTGCGGTCTTTGTGGTTGCCCGCGCCGCCGACCACTCGCGCCGGATCAATCTGCCGACCAGCAAGAGCCTGACCCTCCCCGTCCCCGGTTACCTCGCCCGCACCAACAGCTTTCCCGCGACTATCGCTCTCAGCCCCGACGGCCGTTACGCCGCGCTGCTCAATCAGGGATACGGCACGCAAGAAACAGGCGCACGCCAGTCGATCGCCATTCTCGATCTCAGCAACAATCAACTGCACGACTTTCCCGACAACCGCTTGAGCGACGAGTATTCCACGCACCAAAGCTATTTCATCGGCCTCGCGTTCTCGAGCAACGGCAAACATCTCTATGCCTCGATGGGCTCGATCACCGACCCAACCGGCGAGAAGCCGAAGAGCACCGGCAACGGCATCGCGGTATACAAATTCGCGGACGGACGAGTCACTCCCGACCGCTTCATCAAGATCGCGCCCCAGCGCATCGCCGAAGGAAAGGAAGTTGCGTTCGGCCTGCGCAAAACTCCGGCCGGAACCGCGCTCCCATACCCAGCGGGATTCGCAGTGTTGCCCGGCGCAAAGGGCGACCGGCTGCTCATCGCCAATAATCTTTCGGACAATGTGGTGCTCCTGGACGTCACCTCCGGGAAAATTGAAAAGTCATTTGTTCTAAGGCGCAAAAAATTCGATCATGACCAATTTGTCCCCACCGAGTATCCGTATACGGTGATCGCCAATAAAGCGGAAACCAAAGCGTGGGTCAGCTTATGGAATAGCTCCGCGATTGTGGAATTGGATCTAGCGACGGGCGATGTGTCCCGATCCACGCGTATTGGTCTGTGGAAACATGATGATCCCATCGCCCCCGGCCCGCATCCCACGGCGATGCTGCTGAGCCCCAATGAGGAGACGCTTTACGTCGCCCTGGCCAACGCCGATTACATAGCGGCCGTCGATCTGAGAGTCGTCGATAGGGCGTGGACGGTTTATCACACCAGTCTCAAAGACCCGGGATCCGTCATCCAAGCCATCGCCCTTTCACCCGATGGCAAGTATCTCTACGCGGCCTGTGCTTCGCTCGACGCAATTGCCGTATTCAAAGTCAAGGATCTGCCAAAACTGCACGCCGGCGGCAATTACATCGGGGCCATCGATGAAGAGCCTATCGGTTTCATCCCCACCGAGTGGTATCCCAGCGCGCTCGCCATCGCCGGCAACGACCTCCTTATCTCCACCGCCAAAGGTGAAGGTAGCGGACCCAACAACATGCAGGGCACGCTGAAAGGCGAGCGTAAAAGAAAAGAGCATCCCTACATTCCAACTCTGATCGGCGGCTCCATCCAGCGCATAAGCCTCGCCGACATCGACAACAATCTTGCCGCCTACACGCACCAGGTAGAAGAAGACAATCTCATCCACTCCGACGGCGGCCAGTTCGAATTCGCCAGCGGAACGAATCCCATTCGCCACGTAATCTACGTCCTGAAAGAAAATCGCACCTACGATCAGATCTTCGGCGACCTGCCCGCAGGCGACGGCGATGCGTCGCTCACCATGTATGGCACCGACATAACTCCCAACGAACACAAGCTCGCGCTTCAATTCGGAGTGCTCGACAACTTCTACGACAGCGGAGAAGTTTCCGGCGACGGCCACCTCTGGTCCACCGCCTCCGCGACCAGCGACTACAACGAGAAGACGTGGCCCATCGGCTATCGCAGCAAAGAGCGCACCTATGATTCCGGCGGCAGCGTGGCCGAAGAATTTCCGTTAGAGCAGGGAATCCCCGACGTCGACGACCCCGGCACCGGTTTCCTCTGGGACAACCTCGCGAAGAAGGGACTGAGCTATCGCATCTACGGAGAATTCATCGCGGCTGTCTGGTGCAAGAGCGAGAAAGCGAAATCGCCGAAGGGGTCGCCGAAGGAAGGAACGCCGTCTCCCGCGTCGGCAACCTGTCCGGTGGCCGAGATCAACAAAGGAGAAGCTCTGCCGCCAAATGTCGGCAATCCGCGGGGCGGGCCGAGCCCGTGGCCTTGGGCGATTCCGCAAATCAAGCGCATGCGTCCTACGAAAGCCGCGCTGCGCGACCACTACGATCCGCTCTTTCCAGATTTCGAAACCGATTATCCCGACCAGCTCCGCGCCGACGAATTCTTGCGCGAGTTCGACGAGTTTGTGAAAGCGAAGGGAACCGCCAAAGAACTTCCACAGTTCACGCTGCTCTACCTGCCCGACGATCACACCGGAGGCACGCGTCCGGGTAAGCCCACTCCGCAAGCCTCGGTCGCCGACAACGACCTGGCGGTCGGCCGCGTCGTCGATGCTGTCTCCCACAGCGACTACTGGGACGACACCGCTATCTTTGTGCTTGAAGACGACGCCCAGGACGGCGCCGATCACGTCGATGCCCATCGATCTACCGCACTGGTCATCAGCAAGTATGCGCCGAATACGCCGCAGCCGTTTGTCGATCATCATTTCTACACGACCGTCAGCATGGTCCACACCATGGAGGCTCTGCTCGGCCTTCCGCCGATGAACCTGTTCGACGCACACGCGCCGCTTATGACGCCGTTGTTCGCGGGCCCCGGAACGCAACCGCCCTTTCAGGCCGACGACAAAAATCTGCGCAGCGGCCTCATCTATCGGACGAACGCCAAGACCGCGGCAGGAGCGAAGGAATCGTCGCAGATGAATTTTTCCAGGCCGGATGCGGCCGATGCGAAAAAGCTAAACGCAATTCTCTGGCGCAACGCCAAGGGCGACGCGCCCATCCCGGTTATAAGCCATTCACATTCCGAACCCGCATTCTGAAACGCCATTCTGAAACGCCATTCTGAAACATGGACCTGATTTAGAATGCCCCAGTGGGGTCTCCGATCGAGTGCACCAACCTGCGCAAGACCTATGACGGCAAAGTCGAAGCCGTCCGCGGGCTCAGTCTGCGCATCGAGGCTGGCGAATGCTTTGGCCTGCTCGGTCCGAACGGAGCAGGGAAGACGACGACGATTGAAATCCTGGAAGGCTTGCTCGCGCCCACATCCGGCGAAGTCCGCATCTTCGGGCACACCTGGGCTGACAACCCGCGCCAGTTGCGCGAGTGGATCGGCATCTCTCTTCAGGAAACACGCCTGTCGGAAAAACTGAGCGTCCGCGAGACCGTTGAACTCTTCGCCAGTTTCTATCGCGAACCCTGTTCGACCGCCGACATTCTCGAAGAACTGCAACTTACCGAAAAATCCGACGCCTGGGTCGGCAAACTTTCCGGCGGACAGAAGCAGCGCCTCGCCGTCGCCACCGCGCTGGTCGGCAAGCCGCGCATTCTTTTTCTCGACGAGCCCACCACCGGACTCGATCCCCAAAGCCGCCGCCAGCTCTGGGATATCATTCGCGTCTTCCAGAAAAAAGGCGGCACGGTCCTGCTCACCACTCACTATATGGACGAAGCCGAACGGCTCTGCGATCGCCTCGCCATTGTCGATCACGGAGAGATCATCGCCGAAGGCACTCCCTCCGATTTGATCGACCGCCTGGGCGGCCATCACGTGGTCGAGTTCCAGGTTAGTAAGGAGGCCAGCAATAACGGAAACAGCGACAGCAACAACGCCGACCTCGAACGCTGGCGGTCTCTGCCGAGCGTCGAGTCGGTCCGGCGCGAGGATGCGACCGTCTGCCTGAGTGTCCGCGAGCCTCATCTCACCATCCCCGCGCTTCTGGACGCGGTAACCAACCACGGCCATCACCTCGAACACCTGAGCACGCGTCAGGCCAGCCTCGAAGACGTCTTCGTGCTGCTCACCGGCCGTCACCTGCGAGAAGACTGAATGGCGACCACAGAAACCAACGCGCCCAAACTTAACGCTGATAGCAATCAGCAGCCGCAGCCCATCCAACCCGCGCGGCAGAATGGCCGCTGGTCCGGCTATCGGCACTTGCTTTGGGCTCGCATACTCGAACTCAAGCGCGAGCCGGAAGTCGTATTCTGGGTCTTCATCTTTCCTCTGCTGCTGGCTGCTGGACTGGGCATCGCCTTTCGCAACAAGCCCGCGGACATCACGCCGGTAGTGGTGATCGATGGCGCGGGCGCGCAGAAGGCGCTGGCCATGCTGCAGGGCGCGTCTGTTAAGAATTCCGCTGTCCGAGCTACCGTGCTCGATCGCGCTGCCGCGCTCAAGGCCTTCCACTTCGGCAAGTTCGATCTGGCGATCGAAGCGAATCCCGACGGCAGCTACACTTATTACTACGATCCCGCGCGGCCGGAGAGCGTGCTCTCCCGCGCCGAAATTGACGCCACGCTCCAATCCGCTGCTGGACGCAAAGATGCGCTCACGACTTCCGCGCAATCCTCCAGCGAGCCCGGCTCGCGCTACATCGACTTCCTCATCCCCGGACTGCTGGGGATGAACCTGATGAACTCCGGCATGTGGGGAGTCGGTTTCGCGCTGGTAGAAATGCGCCAGCGCAAACTGTTGAAGCGCTTCGTAGCCACGCCTATGCGCCGCAGCGATTTCCTCCTGGCCTTAACCAGCAGCCGCCTCATCCTGATGGTGATTGAAGTCGGACTGCTCTTAAGTTTTGGCGTGCTGGTTTTTCACATGCCTTTGCAGGGATCGATCGTCTCGGTCATCCTGCTGGGATCGCTTGGAGCGGTAACCTTTGGCGGCGTCGGCCTGCTGACCGCTTGCCGCGCACAGAAAATCGAAAGCGTGTCCGGGCTTATCAACGTGGTCATGATGCCGATGTGGATCTTCTCCGGCGTCTTCTTTTCCTACGATAGATTTCCCGCCATCGCTCACCCCTTCATCAAAGCGCTGCCGCTAACCGCGCTCAACGACGCGCTGCGAGCCACGATCATCGAAGGCGCGTCGCTCGGCTCGCAGTCGGGACGACTGCTGGTGCTTGCGATTTGGGGCGGGGTTTCGTTCATTCTTGCGCTGCGCTGGTTTCGCTGGACCTAGAAATCTGTGGTGTCCAATGGCATACGATTTCTCTTGACCGAAGGTGTCCATTGGAGTACAAGATGAGCAGGCAGACCGTTGTCGAAACGCCTTCTTACATCACCCTCGCTGGCAAGCTCTTCAGCGAGAGCGAACGGGAGGACATTGTGGCCATGGTTGCAAAGGATCCGCAGTGCGGCGATGTGATGGCGGGGACGGGCGGATTCGGAAGGTTCGCGTGCCGCGCCAAGGTATCGGCAAAAGCGGCGGGGCGCGAGTTGTATATATCTGGCGCAAGGACAGATTTCCGGTCTTCCTGATTACCGTTTTTCCGAAGAACAAGAAGGCCAATCTAACGAAAGCCGAGAGCAACGCTTTGAAGAAGCGTGCCGACGATATTTTTGACAGCTACGGGGGATAGACCATCAGGAGATAGCATGAAAACCGCGTTTGCAGAGCTCATGACTGGACTGGACGAGGTTCAAGCTTTTCTCGCAGGAGAGCGGAAGGGCTTCAAGGTGCATGTGCCGGATGAAGTCGATGTGAAAAGCATCCGCAACAAGCTCAACATGACTCAATCCCGCTTTTCCGAGACCTTCGGCTTCAGCCTGGATGCGATCAAGCATTGGGAGGGCGGACGCCGCACGCCAGAAGCTCCAGCCCGTACGCTGCTCACGGTGATCGACAAGAACCCGGCCGCTGTCATCACCGCCCTTCACCCCGAAGCTTTGCGGAAAGTACCCGCTAACTCAGGTCGATTTCGCGCCAGGACAAAGAAACGGGCGATGGCGGCCAAGGCAGGCGGTGCTGGCGCTGCTCCACGCGAACCCGCTGCCAGATAGCGGGGCCGAGCTGCGCTCGGCTTGGACGGGCGAGGACGCCCGTCCCTCCACGATCTAACTCTTCGACTTTTTATACTCGTCGAAGGCATCCAGAAAGCGGTCTATGTCTTGCTTTGACAAATAGTACGGCGTGGAGAGGCGCAGCTTGTTTGGGTCGGCTCCTCGGATGCGGATTTTCTTTTCTTTCCACATCCAGTTTTCGAGGTCCATACGAACGACTGGCGGCACGTTTACGGTTGCTATTGCGCAGCGCATCGTCGGGTCGGGAGATGTCCGTGACTGGGCGCCGCGTTTGGGCATTATCATGGCCGCTAGAATGTAGTCGCAGAGTTGGCGGTGGCGGCGTTCGATTCGGTCCATGCCTATGTCGTTGGCTAGTTGAATCGAGGCGCGCAGTCCCCAGAGAGCGGGGACGTTTGAACTGCCTATGCGCTGGAAGCGTTCGGCGCGGAGCTTTACTTCGTCCCAACCTTCGGTGGCGATGGTGTTCCACAGGCGGTCGATCATTTCGTCGCGCACGTAAAGGAAGCCCGAGCCTTTGGGCGCCTGCAGCCACTTGTGCGGGCTCGAGGAATAGAGGTCGCAGCCCAACTGGTGCAGGTTTAGGCGCATCATTCCGGGAACGTGCGCGCCATCGACGGCGGAAATAATTCCTTTGCTGCGGGCCAGGGTGCAGAGGTCTTTCGCGGGCAGCACCACTCCGGAAAATGTGGTGATGTGGCTGAAGAACAGAACCCGGGTGCGCGCGGTAATGGCGGCGTTGACTAGATTCAAGACCTGTTCGGGATTGATGACCGGCCGGGGCAGCGTGATTTTCTTCACCACGATGCCGTAGCGTTTGGCGCGCAGATTCCACGGGTGTTCGCCTCCGGGATGCTCCTGGTCTGTCATCAGAACCTCGTCGCCTTGCTTCAGATCGATGCCGTTGGCGATGTAGCTATTGGCCTCGGTCGCGTTTCTGAGGAGCGCGATTTCGTCGCGACTGCAGCCTACAAAGGCCGCCAGCGGGTCGCGAAACTGGTTCCACGCCGCGTATCCCCAGATGGGATAGTCTTCGGGATCGGCCTCGTTCAGCTTCTCGCACGCCTCGTAGCCTGCAAATACGGCGCGCAGCACGGGAGCGGGGCTTGATCCCACGGTTCCGTTATTGAGGTAGACCTCGTCGGCGGGAATCAGGAATTGCTGGCGGAGTTCGCGCCAGTAGGCGTCTTCGTTCTGGTCGAAAAGGGAGCGGTCGGGCAGCTTCGAGGGCAGCGATTTCAGCTGCGCCCATAGATTTCCGCGCCAGGGAAGGCTCGCGCCCACGGCCAGGGATGAGGCGAAAGACGAGGACAGAAAGCTGCGACGGTTCAGCATACACGGTTCCTCTTTCTAAAATCGCTTTCCGAAACGCGCCATCGTACACCGGCGGCTGGGGAAACGGAAAGGGAGTGGCGCGGGCCTCACCGCCGGCTGCCCAGCGCGGGCGGCTCGGAAAGGGAGCTCAGCCAGGCATTTTCTGTGAAAATAGCGGGTATCTTTTCGGCTTGAGCCTGCGTCCAACTAGGTGGGAAACTCCGCTTACGCCGACTTGCCATCGGGGGTATAATGTTTGCAACCGACCGGGTTTCCACGGGGTGTTCAAATGCCGTATCGTAAATTGCTGATCTCCCTGAGTTTACTGGCGCTGATGGCGGTATCGTCGCTGGCGCAGGATCAAACTTCGCAGACCGCAAGCACGCAGCCGCAAGCGTCACAGTCGCAAACGGCAAAAGATCAGACGGCGCAGCCGCCGAGCACGCAGCCGTCTAGCGACTCGACTGGCACCACGACTGCTCCGCCGCAGGACCCCTCGGCAACCCCGAGCTCGACTCCGGCTCCGACTGCGGACGCTTCTTCATCGAACCCCAGCGACTCGACCCATAGCGGGCCGCCACCCGTCCAGGAGCCCGACGCGAGCAAGGTCAAGCACGACGGCAAGGAAGACGATGTCGACGCCATCGGCAACCGCAACGTCGGAGGGCGCGGATTGGGCGACTGGTATTCGCTCGAGACCGAAATCAGGATGGGCAAGCAATATTCGATGCAGGTCGAAAATAGCGTAAAGCTGGTGCAGGACCCGGTGGTGAACGAGTACGTCAATCGCATCGGCCAGAACCTGGTGCGCAATTCCGACGCGAAGGTGCCGTTCACCATCAAGGTGATCGACTCGGACGAAGTCAACGCATTCGCGCTGCCCGGTGGATTTTTCTACGTGAACTCCGGTCTGATTCTGGCGGCGGATGAAGAGGCGGAACTGGCCGGGGTGATGGCGCATGAGATTTCTCACGTTTGTGCGCGGCACGGGATGCGTCAGATGACGCGAATGAATTGGGCGCAAATCGGCACCATTCCTCTGATCTTCGTCGGAGGTGGGTTGGGTTACGGAATCTACCAGGCAAGCAGCCTGGCCTTGCCGCTCACGTTCATGAAGTTCCAGCGCAGTTTCGAAGCGGAAGCGGACTACCTCGGGCTGCAATATATGTATAAGACGGGATACGATCCGCAGGCTTTCATCAGTTTCTTCGAAAAAATTCAGGCGAAAGAGAAGAAGAAGCCGGGCACGATCGCCAAGGCCTTCGCTTCGCACCCGCAAACGCCCGACCGCATTGAGGCGTCGCAAAAGGAGATCGCGACCATTCTTCCGGCGCGGCCACAATATATCGTTTCCACGTCAGAGTTTGACGATGTGAAATCGCGGCTGGCCACGATCGAGAACCGGCACAAGGTCATCGAAGAAAAGGATGGGAGCAAGCCCAGCCTGCGCCGCACTTCAACCAGTGACAAGCCCAGCGGCACGGACAGCACCACTAATAGCAGCGATGACGATCGCCCAACGCTGAAGCGCCGGGACGATAGTCCGAACCAGAATCAACAGTAGCGGAAATTGCGGAGACAACAAGAAACCGGCGGCCAGCCCGCCGGTTTTTTATTGACCCTGTTCTGGTAGTGGAGGGCCGGGCGTCCCCAGCCCGGCTGGACGGGCGAGACGCCCGTCACTCCACAGTTGCCTTATGATCCCGCGGCTACCGACTTTACCGTGATCGTGGTGCCGTCCACTGCTCCGGTCACCTTTGCCTTCGCTCCCGCCAGTTCGTTCAGCTTATCGAGCGCGGCCTTATCCGAGGTCTCCAGGGTGTAGACTTTGTCGCCGACCACGAGCGCGTATTTCGATCCGTGCTTGATGCAGCCGCGCGTGCAATCGGCGGCGTTGCCGGGCATTTCATGTTTCGCCCCGCACATGGCGTCGCTCACTTCGCCGGTCAAGGTCTGGTTCTTGCCGGCAGCCAGCGCCGGAACCGCCGCCAGCCCGACCAACATCTGCATTCCAAGAACCGCAGCCGCAATTCGATTAGCTTTCATTTTGCTTTCGTCTCCTGTGAAACGGGGTGAGTTCAAAAGGCATAGTCCCAAAGCGGATACTTCAACGACGCCAACATCAATGATGTCAGTATAACGATTTTCGCGCAACCTTCGGGTTACTAAAAATATTTTGTCGCTTACGCGAGTCTTGAGCCCTACTGCTGTTTGAAACGGATCTCCACGTCCACGGTCTTGTCCTTCGCCTCCAGGGTTTCATGAATGCTCACGGCCCACCGCACCCCGCGGGGAACGAGATCTCTAGTATCCAGCAGAAATTTCCTGAGATAGTCGGCATTGTAGGGTTGACCTTCGCGCAGAGTCCACGCTGCCTGCAGACGAGCTTTGGCCTGTGTGTCGAGTCCTGCGATTTCCAATTCTCCCATCTTGTAGAGGTCGCCTTCGACGACATTCAGATCGTAGTGCACGGTGCTCTTCTCCTCGTCGAACTGGGCGTCGGGCTTGACCTGGACGGTCATGTAGCCGCGGTTGCGGTAAAGCCTGGTCACGCTTTCGACGTCGCGGAGAAGGCGGACAGCGTCGGCGGGCTGGCCGGGCGGCAGATGGACGAGGGGCGCGACTTCGGCGGTGGTGATGGCAGAGTTGCCCTTCCACTCGACACTGGAAGTTGTGTACACCTTGCCCGGCATCACGGGCACGATTGCATCCACTTGAATTTCGGAATGAGGTTCGGCGGGGGCTTGCGCATCTGCCGCCCGAGAAGGTTCGGGCACCACGCGCGCGTCTGACGGGCCAAAGGCGGCCTTCAAATATCCGCGCTGCAGATACACCGGCAAGAGGTCAAACTTAGCGGCTGCGGCTAGCGTAGCGCGCGTGTATTCCGCTCCCGTAAGGCGGCGGGCTGCGGTCGAGAGCAGAGGCGTCTCGTCTGGCGAAGCTCCTGGGAATTCGACGTTGCGAATCCGAATGCTGACTTCTTCGATCCGGTAAACGATTGCGTGCAGGGCGCCGCCCGACTGGTCCCCTTCGCGCAGGAAATCCACCCGTCCCGGGAATTGCTTTTCGGTGAGGATCGCTTGCAGCGCCTCAGCAACCCGGTCCGGAAGATTGCCGGCAACAGGCAGCAACTGCTTGAACAGCGGGACGCGGCGTTGCGAGGCGGCGAGCAGTTCGGCGTCGGTGAACCAGACGAAGTTTTCGAAGCGCGCCGGAACCAGCTTGCTCTGGTCGGTATCGGCGAGCTGCAGTTCGAGTTTCGTTCCCGCGTTTGAAGAGGAATAGGAATAGACAACGTCGCTGAACAGGCCGGAATCGCCGAGGCGCTGCACCGCCTCTTTGAAATCGCCGTCGGCGGCGTTCTGGCCGATCTCGAGGCCGCTGGCGGCGAGAATTTCTTTGTCGGTATAGCGCGTCGTTCCCGTGACCTTCAGCGCGATCAGCTTGTAGGCGGTGACGGAGGAGGCTTTGCCGCTGGCGGACGGCTTCTGGGCCGCGGTCGCCGAAACGAGTAGGGACAATGCAAGGATGACACGCGCCGCCATCTTCATTTCGATCGCTTCCCAGCCCCGGCTGCGGAAAAATTCTTTTGCTTTACCGCGATGTCCATGAAGGCCTTGGCAGCGCGGCTGAGCGATTTGTCTTTGCGGAACACGATCGCCAGATCGCGGCGGATCTGCGCGTCGGCGAGCGTGATCGCAACCAGGACCTTGGCCCGGATGTCTTCCTCGATATTGGAGCGGGCGATAAATCCTACCCCGACATCGGCGGCTACAAAACGCTTCAGGAGTTCGCTCGAATCGAGTTCCATGGCCAGGTTCGGCTTCAAGTGATGGTCATAGAACAGGGCATCGAGTGCGTCGCGGGTGTGGCCCAGTTTGGGCACGACCAGCTGATAGGCCGAGACCTCGGCCACGGTGACGCTCTTCTTCGCGGCGAGCGCGTGACTTGGAGCCGTGATCACGACGAGTTCGTCGCGATGAATCATCTGCGCCTCGAGCCGGTTGTCGGTCACGGGCAGCGAGACCACGCCAAAGTCCACCACGTTCTCGATGACTGACTCGAGAATCCTGGCGTAGTCGGAGCGCTTGATGCTCACGGCGACGTTTGGGTAATCGCGTTTAAATTGCGCGAAGACCTCGGGCAGGATGTGCAGGCAGGTGCCTTCATTCGCTCCGACGACAATTTCGCCGCGAGGCACGCGCTCAGTCTCGGCGATCTCGGTGAGGATGGTCTTACGCCGTTCGATCGTCTCCTCGGCATACTTGAAAAATAATTTGCCGGACGCGGTGAGCGAGACGCGGCCTCCGGAGCGGTCGAGCAGGCGAGCGCCCACTTCTTCTTCAAGTGCCCTGATTTGGGAGGAGATAGCGGGCTGGGTGCGAAAACGCTTCTCCGCCGCGCGCGAGAAGCTGGAGAGGCGCGCCACTTCGAGGAAGATTTCTAGCTGATCGAAGTCCATCGTTCTGACCCAAGACACTATAACGAGCCTGAGGGGATTGCGGAAGGGGAATGAAGGAAATTATGCCTTTGACGTACCGACTGCAAAGGGCATCAGGATTACTTCAATTGCGATTGGATCTTCCATCCAAGCTCCTTTGCGATCATCCGGACGTAACGCTTTTTAGCCTTGAGCGTCTCTGTTGGATTAATCGGTTGTTTCTTAACGGGTCTATCAACGGAGGCCGCTTCGACTATGTTGACTCGAATTTCATCGCCGACGCGAAGGCTCTTTGGCTCCGTCCACTTCAGGTGTTCCTCATTGGCGAGGCCGCCTACTTGCACAGACAAATGTTCTCCCCGGTCTAGCGCTACCCAGTCAACGATTGCCGTTAGGACTCCGCGCTCCCCGATGCCAGCCAGACAGAGCTTCTTGCCGTTTAACGAGACCTTGAATGCACGCATAGAACTAAGATTGTACTGGGGCCCCCTCAGCGGCTAAAGCCGGTTTGACTAAGGCCGCTTTTTGGCACGACTGAAGTCGTGCCCTTCCCAAAACTCTACGGCTAGACGTTGATCACCGCGATGAGTTCTTTGACGGCGGCGGCGCTTTTGTCCAGGGCCGCTTTTTCTTCTGGAGTGAGTTTGATCTCGATGATCTGCTCGATCCCTTTCGCCCCTAGTTTTACCGGGACGCCGACAAAAAGTCCGTGGATGCCGTACTCTCCGTTGAGGTAGGCGGCGCAGGGGAGAATCTTTTTCTTGTCTTTGAGAATGGCTTCGACCATTTCGGTAGCGGCGGCCGACGGGGCGTAGTACGCGGATCCGGTCTTGAGATGTTTGACGATCTCGGCGCCACCGTCGCGGGTGCGCTGGACGATGCGATCGAGCGTGGCCTTGTCCATGAGTTCGGTGATGGGAATGCCGGCGACGGTGGAATAGCGGGGCAGCGGGACCATGGTGTCGCCGTGTCCGCCGAGGACGAAGGCGGTCACGTTCTCAACGCTGACCTTGAGTTCCAGCGCGATAAACGCGCGGAAGCGGGCGGAGTCGAGAATACCGGCCATGCCGATGACGCGCTCACGCGGAAAGCCGCTCATCTTGTAGGCGGCTTGCGCCATGGCGTCGAGCGGATTGGAGACGATGATGAGGATGCAGTTCGGCGAGTGGTGCACGACCTTGCCGACTACGTCGTTCATGATTTTATGGTTGGTGTTCAGCAGGTCGTCGCGGCTCATGCCGGGCTTGCGCGGAATTCCGGCGGTGATGACAACGATGTCGGAGTTGGCGGTGTCGGCGTAGTCGTTGGTGCCGAGGATGGCGGAATCGCGCTTCTCGATGGGCATGGCCTCGAGCAGGTCGAGACCTTTGCCCTGGGGGACGCCTTCCACGATGTCGATGAGGACGACATCGGCGAGTTCTTTCGATGCGATCCAATGAGCGGCGGTGGCGCCTACGTTTCCGGAACCGACGATGGTTACTTTATTGCGCATAGATTCCTTTCTCGATGCAACTAATTTCCCGGGGTTAGTGGAGCGACGGGCGTCCTCGCCCGTCCCACGGGGCGCATCTGGACGGGCGAGGACGCCCGTCGCTCCATCAACTAATCCCTTCTCTACCCTCAGTCCGCTGCCACTGGGACGCGCATGTTGTCGATCATGCACGTGGCGAACTCGCTGGTCTTCACTTTTCTGGCGCCTTCCATCAGGCGCTCGAAATCGTAGGTCACGTTCTTCTGTTCGATGGTGCGCTCCAGGCTCTGCTCGATCAGATCGGCGGCTTCGGTCCATCCGAGGAAACGGAACATCATAACACCGGAGAGAATGACGGAGCCGGGATTGATGACGTCTTTGTCGGCATACTTGGGAGCGGTGCCGTGGGTGGCTTCGAAGATGGCGTAGCCGTCGCCGATGTTGGCTCCGGGAGCGATGCCGAGGCCGCCGACCTGCGCGGCGCAGGCGTCAGAAATGTAGTCGCCGTTTAGGTTGGGCGTGGCCAGCACGCTGTATTCATCGGCCCGCGTCACCACCTGCTGGAAGATGGAGTCGGCGATGCGGTCGTTGATCATCAGCTTTTTCTTCCAGGCGCCTTTGCCGTGCGTGGCGTAGATGGAATCGAGACAGTCCTTTACTTCTTTGTAGATGGTCTGGCGGAAATCGTCCTGGGCAAACTCGAGGCCGGGTTCGGTGAGATTCGCATTCTCCTCGATCGTAATGCCGGGATTCTTGTCCTTGTTGTCGATGATCCAGCTCTCGCGCTCGGTGACGACCTGGTCGCGGAATTCTTCAGTGGCGAGTTCGTATCCCCACTTGCGGAACGCGCCTTCGGTGAACTTCTGGATGTTGCCTTTGTGGACGAGAGTGACCGCTTTGTTTTTGTTTTCGAGTGCGTGCTTGATGGCCATGCGCACCAGGCGTTTCGTACCGGTCACGGAGATGGGCTTGATGCCGACGCCGGAATCGAGGCGGATTTGTTTCTTGCCGCCTTTCAACATGTCTTTGTTGAGGAATTCAATGAGGCGAGCGCAATCGGGCGTGCCTTCTTCCCATTCGATGCCGATGTAAACGTCTTCTGTATTTTCGCGGAAGATGACGATGTTCATGCGCTCGGGATGCTTCACGGGCGACGGCACACCGGCGTAGTACTTCACGGGACGCACGCAGCAGTAGAGATCGAGAATCTGGCGCAGGGCGACGTTGAGGGAGCGGATGCCGCCTCCGACGGGCGTGGTCAGCGGACCTTTGATGGAGACGTGAAACTCGCGGATGGCGCTGATGGTGTCGTCGGGGAGCCAGTTCTGAAAGCGAGTCTTGGCTTTCTCGCCGGCAAAGACCTCGTACCAGGCTACGGAGCGCTTCCCGTGATACGCCTTTTCGACAGCGGCGTCGAAGACGCGGACGGAGGCTTTCCAGATGTCGCGGCCGGTTCCGTCCCCTTCAATGAAAGGAATGATCGGGTGATCGGGAACTCGGTACTTGCCGTTGCTATATTCGATCTTTTGTCCGTTGGTTGGAACCGGGACTCCGTTGAATGACGCCATGACGCCTGCCTCCAGAATTTGGGACGAATCCAATCATTATAAAGAATAATGAGGGAAGAGGAGCTAGGTTGGCGATCACAGGCGACTGTGACAACGGTCACACTGGATGCGGGGCTGTGAATTGAGAGGGACGCCGCGCCGCCGAGCGCTTCCAGTCCCGAAAATCCGAGCGCCAACCGATCATCATCATCGCCTTTGCCTGCGTTCGTTCTCGGCGATCCGCACCTTCACCATCTTTCTCACAAGGGCGGCCGGCAGAGGCTTATCCACGGGGAAGCGGATGGTGCCTTTGGATGTTTGGTAGTCCTTGAGTTCGTTTTTCAACGCTGCTATCACGGCGAGACTTCCGGGGAAGAAGCTGCAGTGCTTTGAAAACGCGGCGAACCACACTAGCGCTCCTTTGTACTTGAACATGGGAATCCCGTAACCGATGCCCTCTGTGGCCTCCGGTGGCACGGTAGAGCGAATCGCGGCGCGAATTGTGTTCAAGGTGCCACGGGCAGGTTCAGGGACGGCTGCCAGGTATTTGTCCACGTCTCTTGAGCCATCGTCGCTTTTGGTGGACGGCTCTCGCCTACTGGAGGCCGCTTTTTTCTTCGGCACCACTTTGGTCCCCTCGTTTCAACTTTGCCGAGTCCCATTGATCGCAAAATGCGTGATGCATGCGTGGACTAGAGTTTTCGCGCCACACGCCCTAGGCTCGTTCAATGGTTACTGACTTCACCACCACGTCTTTGTTGGGACGGTCCTGGCGGTTGCGGGGAGATTTCGAGATTTTCTCCACGACTTCGTAGCCTTCGACGACCTCGCCGAAAATTGTATGTTTGCCGGTGAGCCAGTCGGTGTTGCCGACGGTAATGAAAAACTGCGATCCGTTGGTGTTGGGACCGGAATTGGCCATCGCCAGCTTTCCCTTCTTGTCGAAACGATGTGGTGAGCCCTTGGTTTCGTCTTCGAACTGGTAGCCGGGACCGCCGAAACCGGTGCCCATCGGGTCGCCGCCCTGGATCATGAAGTCGGGGATTACGCGATGAAAAATCGTCCCGTGGTAAAGAGGGCCGGTCGTCTTTTTGCGGGTGGTGGGGTGGGTCCACTCGCGCTTGCCTTCGCTGAGGTCGACGAAGTTGGCGACCGTCTTGGGGGCTTCCTTCTCAAACAGGCGGCAAACGATGGTGCCCTCGCTGGTTTCGAACACGGCATAGGTTCCGGGGGTGCGGGTCATAGTCTCCCTTTCGAATTCCTGAATTTAATTTTTGGTAGAGACGAGGCTTGCCTCGTCTCTACATGGGTTCTGCGCGCCGGCCGGCCTATGGCTTGCGCGCGGACTCGGCGCTAATGGATTTCGATGTGCTCGATCTTGACCGGATGAAGCGGGCGTTCGCCGTCCGCGGCCATACGAGCGATTTTCTTCACCAGCGCCACGGCAGCCTCATCGCACTGGCCGAAAATGGTATAGCCGCCATTGAGGCTGGGGTAGGGAACTTCGGTGATGAAGAACTGCGAGCCGTTGGTGTCGGGTCCGGCGTTGGCGTAGGCGAGACGCCCGGGGCGATCGAACTTGACGGTGGGTGAAGTCTCATTCTTGAATCTGTAGCCGGGGTCGCCGGTGCCGGTGCCGAGGGGATCTCCACCTTGAATCATGAATTCGGGAATCGCACGGTGAAAGATGGTGCCGTCATAAAGTGGGACGCCGTGCTTCTTGGCGTGAGAGACGGGGCTGGTCCAGTCTTTGGAACCGTCGGCAAGACCGATGAAATTCGCGACTCCGATCGGGGCCACCTTCGGAAACAGCGTGCAATGCAGATCACCGACCGTGGTGTGGATGATGGCGATCGGGTCGGCGGCGGCAGCGGGCTTCGAAACGGGCGGAGTTGAGGCCGCTTGTGCGGCGCTGAGCAGGGACGTGGAGACGATCAGAACAAGCGTATAGATTAAAGTTCGCATGGAGGCTCCTATAGAGTATTTGGGCAAGCGTCAATTGTACGACAGTCGATCCTAAGGTTGCTTGTGGAGAGCCGAGCGAGGACGCCCGTTGCTCGACATTTTTATTTGGTGGACTGCATTTCGTGGCTGACTCGTTCGACTTCGCGGAAGACGCGGAGCAGGTTGGCGCCGAGAATCTTGCGGATGTCGTCGGCGCTGTAACCGCGGTCGAGCAGGGCTTGCGTGATTTTTGGCAGGTCGGCGGCGGAGTCGATGCCTTCGGGAGTTGCGCCGCTGATACCGTCAAAATCCGACCCCAGGCCGACGTGATCAATGCCTGCGACTTTGGCGATATGGTCGATGTGATCGATCAGCGAACTCAAGGGAGGGCGCGGAATTTTTGCGGCCCACTCGCGCTCGATGCGGTCGGAGTCGGCGTCGGTAACGGTTTTTCCGGCGGCCTTGAGTTGGTCGGTGTACGTCTTGACGGCGTCGTCGCGGTCTTTGGCTTGCGCTGCAGCGGCCTTGCGGTAATTCTCGTCGATGAAGGCGTTGAAGAAATTCACCTGGACGACGCCGCCGTTTTTGGCGACGGCGCGAAGCATATCGTCGGTCATGTTGCGGGGATGATTGGTGAGGGCGCGCGCTGCGGAGTGCGAGGCGATGACGGGGGCTTTGGTGACGGCGATGGCATCGTAGAACGTCTTGTCGGCAACGTGGGAAATATCGACCATCATGCCGAGGCGGTTCATCTCCATGACGATCTGCTTGCCGCTCTCGGTGAGTCCGTTGTGGTGCTCGACTTTGGGATTGTTGATGTCTCCGGAAGAGTCGGCCCACTCGTTGCTGTTCGACCAAGTCAGGGTCATGTAGCGAACGCCGAGGCGGTAGAAATCGCGGAGCAGGCGGATGTCGTTCTCGATGGAGTGGCCGCCTTCAATGCCGAGCAGGGCGGCGAGTTTGTGCTCGCGATGAGCGCGCTCGATGTCGTCAACGCTGAAGGCCATCATCATGCGGTCGGGATGGCGGGCGGCCTGCTCGTACACGGAATCGATGAGATCGAGCGTGTGGTGGGCAAAGTGGCCCTGGTTGGTTTCCGGCTCGACCCAGATGGAAAAAAACTCGGCGCCGAGATTGCCGGCCTTCGCCTTATCGAGGCTGATGTGGCCAGGGTCTTTGGGATCGGTCGATCCGATGTCGTAGTTTTCATCGAGGAAGCGCTGCGGGGTATCGGCGTGCGTGTCGATGACGATGGCGGAGTTCTGAATTTCGCGGGCCTTGGCGGAGACTGCGGTTTGCGCGTTGACGGGGACGACACAGGCGAGCGCGATGGCGACGGCGAGAGTGCGCTGGTTCAGCATGAGCTTGTTCATGACGAACAAGGATTCTATACGAAGCTGCAGAGCTTAATGGAGCGACGGGCGTCCTCGCCCGTCCGGAGGGCACATTGGGACGGGCGAGGACGCCCGTCGCTCCATAGAATCGCTCATCCTGTGGCCACGGCGGCCAGAGCCTGCTCGATGCACTGCTCCAGTGATTGGTCAGTGGAGATCGTTGTTTTGGGATACGTGATGGCTTCGAAGCGGGCCTTCACTTCGAGGTAGAGCGCGAAGGTCCGGTTTTGCGCGGGATGGATCGCGTTTGTTTCGAGGTCGAGACGCCGGCGCGCGGATTCATCGGAGCAGGCGCACTCGATGATCGCCCAGGGCTGCGCCAGTTCGCGGGCGAATTCGAGAACGCGGTCGATCTGGTAGCGGCGGGAAAAAGTACGCCCGTCAAGGAAGATTTTGCGACTCGGAGTTTCCTGCAGCAGGAAGCGGGCCGCTTCGAGCATGATCTCCATCACGAAGTCGTCTTGCTTGACCGAGTATTCGATATCGTCTGGCGAGAACAGCGCGGCGCGGATCTCGTCTTTGCTGAGCAGCGCGCCTTGAGTGCGGTGAACCAGTTCGCGGGCGAGCGTGGTTTTGCCGGTTCCGGGAAGGCCGGCCATCAGAAGAATCATGCTGTCGAGATTGTAGTGGAGGAGCCTGTCTGAAGGCTCAGTTGGACGCACTTACCGCAGTGGCAGCGGCAGTGACCGTGCCCGGCGCGATGACCGGCTCTTCCAACGGCACCGGCGGTCGCGGGAAAACGGTCTGGCTCTGCCGCCAGTCGCCGTAGCGGTCGGAAACCATCACGTGGAAGCACCAGTGGCGGCGCTCTTCTTCGGGTTCGACCAGACCGAGTGCGTTCAGATAAAACAAGTAGTGCTCAACGAAGCGCATCTGCTCTATGGTCATGCCGCGGCGCTGCAGATCGACTGTAATGCCGGCAAGATGAGAAGACGCGGTGTCGCCTTCCGCCGGCGCCGCGTTGCGATTGCGACGGCGAAGCTTCTTCTGCACCTTGACCGTACGCACGGCGGAGTTCAACTGGATTTGCGCGTGGAACTGGCGGTAATAAACATCGGAAAGGTCGGTGACAAAATCACGGGTCCAGGGGCGGCAATAGCGCCGCGAGGGATCGAGACTGGGCTCGATTTTCAGAGAGTCGCTCGCCTCAATGGGCACCAGTTCACCCGAGGCCTTGAGCGCTTCCAGTTGAACGTCGTCTTGAATGCGGGGCAGATCGAGGCGGTCGATTTCTTCGTTTTGCCGGACCAGGGAATCGTGCGACGGACGGAACATTGGGTTCCAGAGCAGGCCGCGAAGGCCACGGAAGTGATGCAGTATCCGGTGGTGGTGAGGGTCGACGCGGTGCAGGGCAAAGGCGGTTTGCGGCGACGCGAGCGTAACGAAAAGCGCGAGCATGATCAGCGAAACCACTAGCGCAGCGGGCGATTTGGAGCTTTTCGAGCTTCGCGTTATGAATCTCGTCGTCATGCTTTTTGCATCGTCATCGCGTCACTTCCAACAACTCCGGGGCTGTGGAAAAGTCCCGATTTCCCGAGAGGAAGGGCAATTGTAAACCACACATCAAGAATTCTGTGAAGCAATCCGGCTAATCGCCATTACTTAAGGGAGTTTCGGGTGGTTACCCTAGCGTAATCTGCTGATTATTGGTGCCAATGTTGGAAAGGCGTCGTTTGGGGAATGGCAGCATATGTGCTCTGGGAATGTTGCGGGAAAATCAGGATGTCGATAGCTCTTGTAGAGACGCGGCTTGCCGCGTCTCAGACGGGGCAAGCCCCGTCTCTACAGGCGGAAGAACAGTCTCACTTGCGGAACAGGTCGCCGAGCGCTTGCTTCATGACTTGGCCACCGACTTCGGCAATCGACGTGGTCAGAGGGATGTCCTTCGGACAAATCTCAACGCAGTTTTGCGCGTAGCCACATTCCTGGATGCCGCCGTCTCCCATGAGTGCCGACAGACGCTCGCGCTTCAGGGCCTGGCCGGTGGGATGCGTGTTGAACAGGCGCACTTGCGAGATCGTGGCCGCGCCGACGAAGTCAGTGTCTTCGTTGAATTGCGGACAGGCTTCCATGCAGCAGCAACAGGAAATGCAGCGCGAGAGCGGATAGGCTCTTTCCTGTTCCTCGGCGCTCATGCGCGGGCCGGAGCCGAGGTCGTAAGTTCCGTCGATTGGGATCCAGGCTTTGACTTCCTTCAAATTCTCGAACAGTACGCTGCGGTCAACCGACAGGTCGCGTATGACGGGGAATTTCGAGAACGGCTCGAGCTTGATGGGCTTCTCGAGTTGGTCGAGCAGAGCGGAACAGGCCATGCGGGCGCGTCCGTTGATCAGCATGGCGCAGGAGCCGCAGACCTCTTCGAGACAGTTCGAGTCGTAGGTGATGGGCGTGGTCTGCTTGCCGTCGCGGGTGACGGGGTTGGCCGCGATCTCCATCAGCGCCGAAGTGATGTTCATGTTCGGCTTGTAAGGAATCTCGAACTCTTCCCACGACGGCTTAGCATCGGGGGTGAGTTGGCGTTTGATCTTGATGATTACGGATTTGTTGTTTGCCATTTAGCTTTTAGCCTTTAGCTGTTAGCTCAAACCTTGTCATTCTGAGCGAAGCGAAGAACCTATGAATTCTGTTGGCGCAGTCAGGATGCATAGGTCCTTCGCTTCGCTCAGGATGACAAGCATTAAAGTCATCGCGCAGTCATTTCGCAATTCAGTACTTCCTCGGCCGCGGCGGAATCAGCGCCGCATCGACCGGTTCGAACTCAAACTTCGGCTCGTCTAAATCGGGCGCAAAGGTTGCTTTCGTGGTCTTCATCCAGTTCTTGTCGTCGCGCTCGGGGAAATCGGGCTTGTAGTGCGAGCCGCGAGACTCGTCACGCATGGCCGCTCCCTGCGCGATTACCCGCGACAATTGCAGCATGTTGTAAAGCTGACGCGCGAAGGCGATGGTGGTGTTGGCCCACTGCGAGCGATCGCTGAGGTTGATCTTCTGGAAGCGTTCGAGCAATTCCACAACTTTGGCGTCCGCTTCCTCGCACTTCTTGTTGTAGCGGATGACGGTGCAGTTTGCGGTCATGGTCTCGCCTAGTTCGCGCCAGATCAGGAAAGGATTCTCGCTGCCGTCGGCTTTCATCAGGCCGGCGTTGATTTCCTGCTGGCGCTTGCGTTCTGCGTCAAAATGACCGTTGCCGGGCGCAGCTTGCAGATTCTTCGCGTACTGCACGGCTGCCGGGCCGGAGATGAAGCCTCCAAAGATGCACGACACCAGCGAATTCGCGCCCAGCCGATTGGCGCCATGGTATTGGTACTCGCACTCGCCTGCCGCGTAAATGCCAGGAATGTTGGTGGCTTGTTTGTAATCTATCCAGAGGCCGCCCATGGTGTAGTGCATGCCGGGGAAAATCTTCATGGGCACGTAGCGCGGATCGTCGCCCACAAACTTCTCGTAGATTTCGAGGATACCTTCCAGTTTGCGATCGAGAGTTTTGGCGTCGATGTGGGTGAGGTCGAGGTAGACCATCGGCCTGCCGTCAATGCCGAGGTTGTACTCGTACACGACTTTGAAAATTGCGCGCGTGGCCACGTCGCGCGGCACGAGGTTGCCGTATTTCGGATACCACTCTTCGAGGAAATACCAGCGTTCCTTCTCAGGAATTGATTTCGGGTCGCGTTTGTCGTTCACGGTCCTCGGAACCCAGACGCGTCCACCTTCGCCGCGCGCCGATTCCGACATGAGGCGCAGCTTGTCTTCGCCGGGAATGCAGGTGGGATGCACTTGTATGAACTCGCCGTTGGCGTAATAGCAGCCCTGCTGATAGAGCGCGGATTGCGCCGATCCGGTGCAGACCACCGAGTTGGTGGACTTGCCGAAGATGGCGCCATTGCCGCCGGTCGCAATGATGATGGCGTCGGCGGGGAAGGTGCGGATTTCCATGGTGCGCAAATCCATCGCGCAGATGCCGCGGCAGACGCGGTTTCCGTCGAGCACAGCCGAGAGAAACTCCCAGTGCTCGTACTTCTTCACCTTGCCTTCGGATTCGTAGCGGCGCACCTGTTCGTCGAGCGCGTAGAGAAGTTGCTGGCCGGTGGTCGCTCCGGCGAAGGCGGTGCGGTTATAGAGCGTGCCGCCGAAGCGGCGGAAATCGAGCAGACCTTCGGGCGTGCGATTGAAGGGGACGCCCATGCGGTCGAGCAGATCGATGATGCCGGGAGCGGCTTCGCACATGGCCTTGACCGGCGGCTGGTTGGCCAGGAAGTCGCCACCGTAGATGGTGTCGTCGAAGTGTATCCAGGTGGAATCGCCTTCGCCCTTGAGGTTCTTGGCGGCATTGATGCCACCCTGCGCGCACACCGAGTGCGAGCGCTTTACCGGGACGATCGAGAACAGGTCAACTTCACCGCCCATCTCGGCGATTTTAATGACGGCGGCGAGACCTGCCAGGCCACCGCCCACTACGATGATTTTCGGAGTTGCTGCCATGCTGTATGAATCCGATCTGCCGGGCCGAGCCCGGGCCTGCTCGTACTATCCGCGTGCTTCTCAGTCGTTGGTCGTTAGTCGTTCGCGACGGCTGTTTGCGGTCGACGCGTGCCTAAGACGTTTGCTGACAAAGTTTGCTAATGTTCTGCCAACGACTGACGACTAACGACTGCCTGCACTCTCTATCGCATTACGATACTTTCCGAAGCATTGGGGTCCGGGGCTTGGTACGGCACCCTCAGGAATCCATACATACTGGCCGCTCCGATTGAAACCAAACCCAGCGCCAGCAGCAGGCAGATATAGCCAAACCAGCGGCGCGCCCTTTCGCCGGTGGTGATGCCCCACTTCGCGGCGAACAGCCACAGACCATAGCTGAAATGCCAGGATGCGGCAATGATGCCGATGGCGTAGAAGGCGATCATCCACGGATTCTGAAATTCTCCCTGGACTTTGGCGAACGACTGCATGGGATGCGTCGGCAGGTGTATGCCAGTGAAGCGCAGGTAATAAGTGTGCTGCACCATGTAGATGAGCGCAATGATGCCGGTCCAGCGCTGCGAGGTGTAGAGCCAGTTACCGGTCCAGGGATAGTCGGCGACGTTGGTATCGCCTTGATACCAGATGTAGACGCCGTAGAGGCCGTGGAAGAGGATCGGAATCCAGATAAAAAATAATTCGAGGCCAACTACGAAGGGCAGGCTGTTCAGAAACTCGACTTGCTTGCCGTAGGCCAGTGGGCCTTTGAAGGCTTCGGCGTTCGAGATGAAGTGTTCAAGAAGGAAGGCTCCGATGGGTACGACGCCGCAGAGGGAATGCAGACGGCGCAGCAGGAACGATGTACCCTCGCCCGCGCGCAAGGGAGCGACGCCCGATTTTATTCTGGGAGCGACGGGATTGGCAGTTGACGCCACGATGAATGCTCCTTACGTGGTCCGAGGTGAAGACTAATGATTATCGTTTTGTGCGGGAAGGGAAGTCAAGGAGAGCTTGGTTTTGCTCGTGCAGTGCCGGGCGTCCCCGCCCGGCCAACACCATCGAAGCAGCGCTACTGGACGGGCGAGGACGCCCGTCGCTCCATTACGTTTTCGGGTACCACTCCAGGAATGCGCGAAACGCTGCACCGCGATGGCTGTACTGCGCTTTTTCTTCCGGGCTTAGTTCGGCAAAGGTCTTAGCGATTTGCGGGAAATAGAACAGTGGGTCGTATCCGAATCCGTGGTGGCCTCGGGGCGCGTGCAAAATGACGCCTTCAGCAGTGCCGCGGAAAGTGTGAAGCGTTTGGCCGTCGCGAGCCACGGCCAGCACGCACACGAAACGCGCGGTGCGTTTCTGTTCTGGAATATCTTTTAGTTCGCTCAGCACTTTCGCATTGTTGGCTTCGTCATTTGTGTTGCGCTCTGCAGCGGCAGGGTCGTGATACTGCAGATCGCGGGCCGCGTAGCGGGCGGAATGAACGCCGGGTGCTCCACCCAGCGCATCGATTTCCAGGCCCGAGTCGTCGGCTAGAACCAGTTTGCCGGGAACGGCCAGACTGTAGGACTCGGCTTTCTTGCGCGCGTTTTCCTCAAATGTGATTCCGTCCTCTACGACCTCGGGCAGAAGAGGAAAGTTCGGGATGTTTGCGATGGCGATGCCGAAGGGCGCAGCGGCTCCGGCGAAATCGCGAAGCTTGCCGGCGTTCGAGGTTGCGACAAAGATGCGATGGGCCATGGTGTGTACCTGAGATGGTGTGTGCCTGAGATCGTCTGTGCCTGAGTTTTTCGCCGGCGCGATTACCCTTCGCTTACCTGGGTGTCATCGCCAACCATTCCATGATAGCCGGGTGTCTTTCGCCCAGGATCAAATTCGTCTTGTCTCCGTGCCCTGCGGAGTTTTGCTAACCCATCACGTTCATGGCCTTGGTTTATGATTTACTTTCCTACCGCCTCCAATGCTTCGGACGGCCGCAAAAATATAGCCGAACGTCTGGACAAGAGGTGGCGAAAGAAGCCGGAGGATTGCGGTGAGCGTTGCCCAAACAATGTCGCGGTTTTTGCCGCCGGGACTGCGCGGCCGTGGCCGGGACTGGTTCGAAACGCGATTTCGCGGGACGCCTCCGGCAATGCTGAAGTACCGAACCTTTGAACTTTCCCTCGATCTCGACATGGTTCTATCGCATTACCGCGTCGAGCATCCCAACGTTCGCTATCTGCAGGTGGGCGCGTTCGACGGCGTTTCGGGCGATCCGATCTATCCGTTGATTGAGCGACACGGCTTGCGGGGCATCGTCATCGAACCGCAGAACGATGCGTTTGAGCGGCTGAAGACTAACTACGCTCGCTTCCCGGATTTCCGTTTCGTGAATGCCGCCATTGCCGACCACGATGGTTGTTCGAACCTGTTCCGCATCAGGCCCGGCGCGCGCGGGCCGGAGTGGTTGCATCAGATAGCCAGTTTTGATCGGAAAACACTGATGTGGCACGCGCACATGGTGCCTGGTCTGGAGTCCATGATTGAGGCTGAGCAGGTACGCTGCCTAACGTTCGAGACCCTGTTCAAGGAAATTGGCATAGAGGACGTGGACCTGCTGCAGGTCGACGCAGAGGGGTTCGATTCGGAAATCCTGCGGCTTTTCAACATACCGGTCCGAAAACCTGCGATCGTCCGTTTCGAACACAAGCACCTATCCATTGCGGACCATGAGAAGTCAATCGCCTTGCTGGTGAGCGAGGGTTACCGGGTTGCGGCGTCGGGCAGCGATACATTGGCCTACCGCGTGACTGCCAAGCTATAGGCGCGATGAGGAGACTTCCCCAGAACTCGCGCGGGCGAACGGCGGGCGCGTTTTGATCCAGGCCGCTGCCAGCAGCATCAAGCTCAGCCATGAGACGGCGTCTCCAATCGTCCGGTCGGTGGTGCGCCGGAAATGGACCCGCACGTCGTTCGTGCCCGCGAGAATCGGAATGATCATCTGGCCCGTCACCTCCGCAGTCTGCGCCGGCTCGGGCTGGCCGTTGACTGAGACCTGCCAGGCGGGATAGTTGAAAAGGCGCAGTTCCAGGTTCTCGGGCTTCGACGCGTGAACGATGAAGTGTTTCTCCGTCTGCGCCCATGCCAGCATGTCGCTCGGAACCGGCGCTCCCGCGTCATCGCTGATGCGAGGCAGACTCTGGTTCAGTTCGTAGGCGTCGGCTCCCGCCGGAACATATTCGTCGGTGCCCTCGTAGCCGGTGCCGTCGGCGAGGGCATCGCTCATCTGGCGGATATCGCGGGCCGTGTCCCACCAGGGAGGCTGGATACGATAGCCGGCGACGATCACCGCGGCCAGTAGAACGACAGACACCAGCAGGCGCGAAGTCCAGCGTCGGGCGGCCATGGTTAGAAGCATTGCCAAAGCGGCGTTCATGCATAGCAGCCAGCGGAAGGGAAGTTGCACGAAGCGGAACTTGGGCAGATGCTGCCAGAGCAAATTGCTCACCGAAAGCATGAGGACCGCACTGCCAGCGCCCCAGACGGAAAGCAACAACCACGGGCGTTGGGCTGCGGGTGTCCCTGCGTGTTTTTTCGGCGCGCGGCGGGAGAACCAGATCGCTAAAGCGAGGGCACCGATTTCGGCGAGTGCTATGGTCGAAACCAGAAGATTGAAGCGATTGTGATCGGGATCGGGGGTGGTGGTGAAAATAAAATTATCCTGCGGCCGGACGCCCGGCGACAGCACCTGGCTGAGGTTAACCCATCCCTGTTCGTAGATTGCCGGGAGCAGATAGAACGAAGCGAGGCCGGCTCCGAGGAGCATCGCCAGCGCCGTCCGAACGAGGGGACGCCAGATCGTCGGACTACACCATCGTTTGCCGGCGGTCTCACGCGCGGCCCCAATCGCCGCCAAGAGCAACGCCAGCCCGCCCGTTGAGTAGTGGATCATCACGGCCGCGGGTGCGTTCGTCAGCCAGGCTGCGGCCAACAGGAGACTCAACCACAGCGTCGGGCGAAGGCAATGTTGCCTGGACAGACTGTAGTTGCCCTCGGCGGCTAAAGCTGATTCTTTTGCCGAACATGTGGCACGACCGAAGTCGTGCCCTTCCCCAAACCCGCTTGACTTGCCAGGTTCTCCGCCACCAGCAGAATCAGGCGGAGCGGCAACGGGATCATTGAGCCGCAGCAGACAGAGCAACAGAAGCGGCAGCAATGCCGCGGCCAGCAGTTCGGCATATGCGCTCCGCCAATAGACGATCAACAGGTGGTAGGGATTCAGCGCATAGAAGACGGCCGCAAACAACGCGTCCGGGGCCGGGAGCCACTCGCGGGCCAGCCGGTACATGGCCGCGCCAGCGAGCATGAGCACAATCCAGCAATACGCGCCCGGCACTATCTTCCAAGGCAGCGCAGCCCCGAGCGTGGCGCCCAGAGTCCAGGAAGCGGGCGGATAAAACAGGAAGCGAGCCTCGCCGTATCCCCAGTTCGCCAGCGCCGCCCAGCGCGGATATGCGATGCCGTCCTTCCATTGGCCGAGGACTTCCATCCAGGAAAACATGTGGAACTCGAAATCATGCCCGGAGGGACTGCCCCATCGGAAAAACGGAGCGATGGCGAGCAGGCAGGAGCCAGCGAGCACTAGCGCACGTGAGATCGGACTTCTCAGCAAATGGGGCTTCCTAAAGGGCCTCTGATTTTCCTGCAGAAACGCGGCTTGCCGCATCTGGGGCGGCGGCACGGGTAGAGACGGGGCAAGCCCCGTCTCTACAGGAAACGTTTATGCGGCGACGGCCTTCTGATCCGGGTCGGGGACGCGCTCTTCGAACGCGACCGGGACGTGGCGCCAGACCTGGATGGCGAGCACGACGGTGGTGGCGAGAAGCAGCGCTCCTACGGCGACATGGACCACGGTCGAGATCACCATGGGCAGTTCGGGTTGAGCGGCGTCTCTTCCCCACATGACGCGGGTGACGAAGGCGAGAAAGCCGAGGCAGAGTTGTGCGACCATCAGGCCAAGCATGGCGATCGCCGGGCGGCGGACGGCGTCCACTTCCGGGTAAACCGAGATGGCGCGCACGGCGGTCCAGGCGAGAACCAGGGCCACGACGGCTGCGTTGATGACGTGCGGCCACCAACTCAAGCCATGGTGGCGGAACATTGCGCCGAGGATCAGTTGCACGTAGAGCACAAAAATCGAGAGCAGCGTGAGCGTGAAAAGAGCGGGGCGGCGTTGGTCGAGTTCGGCGCGCGGTTGCTCTTCGACCCAGCGGCGGCCGGTGAAGACGGCGATCGAAACGGCGATACAGAAGAAGGTCTGCGCCACGGCGGCGTGCGCACTGGAGATGGGTGCGGGCAGAAAGAACAAGACGGTCAGTCCGCCGAGAATGCCTTGCGCGATCACAGTCGCGAGCGCCGCGAGCCCCAGAACGCGCAGCCAGCGGCGCTTTTCAACTCGCCACGTCCAGACGGCCAGGATGATGGTGAGCAGTCCTATGAATTCTGCCACCATGCGATGGCTATGTTCGTATTTAATGCCGCCAACCATGTGCGGAATTTTGTAGAAGGAACCGAAGCTGGTCGGCCAATCGGGCACAGATAAACCGGCGTCATTGCTGGTGACGAGTGCTCCGGCGACGATCAGGACGAGGGTGGCGCAGGCGGTGAAGACGGCGAACCGGTGCAGTGCGCGGTGGTACGGGATTTCGATAGCTTTCAGGATAGCCCCCAAGGAAACCGGCGATACCGCGTCGCCCGGTACGTTTCCCGAAACGCATTAGTTTAGCAGATGAACTACGCGGTGGGGGTGGGTTGCTGGCTACTCTGCGCCTCCAGCGCCTGAATAATGGCGTCGGCGAATTCCGAGGTGCCGGCAGTGCCGCCCACGTCGCGGGTGAGTTTGCTGCGGTCGCGGTAGACCTCGTCGATGGCGTTGCGGATTTTCCAGGCGGCATCATGCTCGCCGAGATGGCGCAGCATGAGCAGGGCCGATCGCAACACGGCAGTAGGATTGGCGATATTCTTTCCGGCTATGTCGGGCGCGGAGCCATGGACAGCTTCAAAGATGGCGCACTCGTGGCCGAAATTCGCGCCGGGAACCAGGCCCAGTCCGCCGACCAGTCCCGCGCACAGATCGGAAATAATGTCGCCGTAAAGATTCTCCAGCAGCAACATGTCGTACTGGTAGGGGTTCATCACCAGTTGCATGCAGGTGTTGTCGACGATGTGCTCACCGTAGGTGATTTCGGGATATTCTTTCGAGACGTTCCGCGAACAGCGCAGAAATAATCCATCGGACAACTTCATGATGTTGGCCTTGTGGATGCAATGAATTTTCTTGCGCTTGTTCTTGCGGGCATGTTCGAAAGCAAAACGCGAGATGCGGGTAGAAGCCTTCTCCGTTATGATTTTCAGGCTCTCCACCACTCCGGGGACGACTTCGTGTTCGATGCCCGAGTAGAGGCCCTCAGTGTTTTCGCGCACCACGATCAAATCCACGCCCGGGTAGCGGGTGGGAATATGCGGCAGGTTGCGGATGGGCCGGAAGTTGGCGAAGAGCTCAAAGCGTTTTCGCAGTTCGACGTTGATGCTGGAGAAGCCGCCGCCGATGGGCGTGGTCACCGGCCCCTTCAGTCCGACGCGGGTGCGCTCGATGGATTCGCTGAGTTCCTTGGGAATGTATTCGTGATACTTCTCAAAAGCTTCGGCGCCAGCGGCGAAGCTTTCCCATTCGAATTTGACGCCGGTCGCTTCGATCATGCGAACCGTGGCCTGGATGACTTCGGGGCCAATTCCGTCGCCGGGGATGAGAGTTACTTTATGGGCCATAAATAATCAAACCTTAGAAGATCGGGTCATCCGATCACCCGATCACCCGATTTAACTTTGCCCTTCGGTTCGGGCGCGTCTTTGCTCTTGAGCAGGTCCTTCAGTTCGGTCATGAATTCCTGCACGTCCTTGAAGTCGAGATAGACGGAGGCGAATCTTACGTACGCGACTTTATCGTAGCGGCGCAGGCGGTTCATGATCAGTTCGCCGATTTCGCTGGTTTTGCGCTCGCGTTCGGCGGACTCGATGACGAAGGTCTCCGCTTCATTGACGATCTGCTCCAGTTTGCTGATCGGCACGGGGCGCTTCTCGCAGGCGCGCATCAGGCCGTTGAGCACCTTTTGGCGGTCAAAACGCTCGCGCCGTCCGTCTTTTTTCACCACCATGTAAGGGATTTCGTCGATGCGCTCGTAGGTGGTGAAGCGCTTTTCGCATTTCAGGCATTCGCGGCGGCGGCGAATGGAATCCGCTTCTTTGCTTTCGCGCGAATCCACGACTTTGTCATTTTCAAACCCGCAAAAGGGGCATTTCATGAGTTTGCTAAATTGTAACAGGCAGGTCTCACGTCTTAGGTCTCAGGACTTAGGTCTTAGGACTTAAGACCTGACGCCCGTTCACAACGGGCTCTCTGCTGGGGCAACTTCTTCGGCCTGCGCCGTCTCCTCGGAAAGCTTGCGCAGCGACAACCGTTCGTAATGCGACAGCAACAGTCCGACGGGAACGACGGCGACAAACGTTACCAGCCACAGCATGATGCCGCAACTGACCGTGAGTTCCTTGGGGACAATATCAAAGACGTGGTCGAGCGCGCTGATGGTCGCCAGTTGCGAACCGCCGCCGACGCCGGGCAGCTGGACCATGGAGCCAAGCATGCTGGAACCCATGAGCAGAAGGACCTTGGAGGTACTCAAGGCAGCCATGGGTGCGCCGTAGGCATGCGTTACTTCCCTGTAAGACAAGGCAATAAACCACCACATCAACACCGAGACCGCTGCCAGCTGGAGGAATGCGAATGGACCATGAATGGTATTGAGCCCGACGGTGAACTCACGAATCTTTTGCGCGATGCGATGGCCCAGGTTCTCGGCCAGATGGGAAAAACGGCCTTCCACCCATTGCGCGATCCCCTTTCCGCGATAGGCCATCAGCACGGCTCCGGCAAGGAGCCCGAGTACGAGCGCGATCAGAGCGTATCCGGTGAGATGAATCCAGTGCCTGACTTCCGGCGGGGCGGCTTCGGTAAACGCGCGCAACTTCGTGGGCAGAAAAATGGCCGCCACCAGCAGGACGGTAAAACCGCCAACATCAAAAATTCGCTCCACCGCCCAGACCGCAACTTGCGAAGCGAAAGGCAGGTTCTCATGGCGCGCGATCAGATAGGGGCGAATCAATTCGCCGGGGCGGCCAAGCAACGCGAGTGCCGTGAATCCGATCAAGGTGGGCGGGACTAATCCCATGATGGACGATTGCTTTCGCACCGGTCGAAGAAAGATTTTCCACCGCACCGCCCGCAGGAAATAGGCGACGTAGATGAGCGCGACCCCGGCGAGAATGTGGCGCCAATTCAGTCCGTACTGAAAGAGCCGAGCCCAGTCGAAGTTCCGCCATGTCCGGAATTGCAGGTATACAAGCGCGGCCAGGACGATGAAAACAACCACGTACGCCAGGTTTTTTTTGTTCTTCATGCGGTGCGAAAGTCAATGAGAGGCATAGCTTTGAAGAGCGCGGCCCTACTCGAAGGTAAATGAGGAACCAAGAAGGGTCAACGCGGAGATGCGGCGGCGATGGCGGTGGCCGCGGGCGTCGGAGCGCGGTGGGCTGGGCTCTGGGTTGCGTTCTGGGCTGGGTTCTGGACTTTGACCGGAGCTTTCCTCGGCGTTTGGGCGGAGGCCTGCTTTTGTTTCGCTTCTTTTTCCTGAGCGATCTTTCTAGTGTTGTACTCGTGCACGATGCGGGCTACATAAGCGCGCGTCTCGCGAAATGGCGGCACTCCCTGATATTGCTCGACGCGCTCGGGGCCCGCGTTGTAAGCGGCCAGCGCCTTGACGAGATCGAAATTGTAGCGTTCCAGAAGTTCGCGCAGATAGCGGCTTCCGCCCGCAACATTGGTTTGCGGATCGAAGGCATCGTTCACGCCCAGTTGGCTGGCGGTCGCGGGCATCAACTGCATGAGTCCGCGGGCGCCTTTGGGAGAAACAGCGCGCGCGTTGAATCCGCTTTCGGCGTGAATGACGCTGTTCACCAGGTCGGGATCGAGATGATACGCGGCGCTGGCGGAGTTCACCACTTCGTTGAGAGCAGGCCCAGACCTAACAGACTCAGACTTCGCAATCTCTGACCGGGCGGCCATGGAGGCGTGCGCATCCGCAGGCGTCGGCAACGGTAACAACAGATCTTTTTCGTAGCCGGTGATTTCGGCGGTGGGTACGTCGGTGAAGCTGGAATCGTCGGCAGCAAGATAGAGGCGAGTCGTCATTCCCATTGCCAGGCGATGCTCGTGGCGGATGGAGAAGCCGTTGCGAAGGATCGCCAACTCGGCAGCAGTCGCGGGACGAGCGAGTAGCGCTACGAGCAGCACTAAGATTACGGCGCAAAAAAGCGCGCCGGCTTTCACCGCAATTCCTGCGGCCCGCACCGTCGCGAATGGTTCGCTTCGAGTCATCTTCCTCGCATCATTACAAGCTGCTCACAATCGCTGGCCCCAGAATCTGGTCAACCACCACCGGATCAAGCGCGGTGCCGTTGAGCATGTGGTCAATAGCCGCGGCCACGCCGCTTTCAGCATTCGAGCGCGTAAGCTTCCAGCCTCGGCCGCGCAATTCTTCCGACGCATTTCCCATGATAAATGGGTGGCCGGCGAAGGCCAGCATCTCAATGTCATTATAGTTGTCACCAATGGCCATGACCTGCTCGCGGGTAATCTGCCGGTAATTCGCCCAGCGCTCCAGCGCGTGTCCCTTGGAACAGCCGGCGTTGAGCACATCGATAATCGAAAGATCGCGGCCCGGGTACTCGGTGCGCAGGACTGTGATGGGCAGGCCGCAGCTTCCGAGGACTTGCAATACCCGCTGCATGTCGGCGACCGGGCCGCAGAACATAGCCTGCACGGGATCGGTGGTGAGCGCATTTTCGATCGGAATCACGAACTGGATGTACTGCATGTTTTTCTCCAGCCAGCGCTGAATGCTGCGTTCCAGCTTGTCCAGGCGCTCGATCACGATGGTGCCCGAACCATCGCTGCGAAGATCGTTGTTGTCAAAAGTTAGAACGGTTTGACCGCGAAATTCTTGCATCACGCGGAGGAGCTCGCGGCAGGTCGCCTCGGGAAGCAGGTCGCGGTGGAAGGTTTCTCCGGCAAGGGAGCGAGTAATGGCGCCATTGGAACTGATCAGCCAGAGGTCAAATCCCAGTTGTTGAGCGATGGGCAGGGCAAAAGTGTGGCGGCGTCCGGTGACCAGGATGACCTCAATGCCTTGGGCGTGCGCGCGCCGGAGGGTTGCCAGATCGGTTTCGGAAATCCTGAATTCCGGGTTGAGCAGGGTGCCGTCAATATCAATGGCGATGAGACGGAGGGAATCAGCGGGCACAGTCAATTCTAGCATTCGAGCGCGTCAGTGGAGAGCCGGGCGTCCCCGCCCGGCCGCCATGCTGCTGGGACGGGCGAGGACGCCCGTCGCTCCACTTTCTTTGGAACCTTATCTTTCTCCTATGCGACAATCATTCCCTACGGAGACTACCGATGAAATTGAGATTTCTTCTGTTGTTTGCGATTTTGCTCCCCGTATCTCTGCCTGCCCAGCCCGCGCCCGAAACCGGCAAGCCCTTCGTGGTCGAATACTATTACAAGGCGAAGTGGGGACATGCCGACGAGTTCCTCCAGCTCTTCAAAAAGAACCATTACCCGCTGCTGAAGAAGGAAGTGGAAATGGGGCGCATGCTCAAGGTCTGGATGGACCAGCCGCGCTACCACACCACCGAAGACGGGCGCTGGGATTATCGCGTGACCATCGTGTTCAAGAACTCGACGGTTGCGAATGAGCCCTTCGACGAAGATGCGCTGAAGAAACAGCTTTGGCCCGACCAGGCCACGTATGTGAGGGAAGAGCAGCGGCGTTTTGAAATTCTCGACGGACATTGGGACTTGCCGATCAAGAACGTGGATCTGGACGGAAAGTAAATGCCGCGGCGCCGGGCTCGATATTTGTGGCGTCAGGACTGACAGTCTGTAAGAGGATCTTCGCAGTAAAATTGATTTCCTTTGGCCGTTGTGCGTACGGAGGTCTGACTGAAATCCGCGCTGGTGATTATCGATGTTCAGGTTGGCCTGGTGAAGCTTATGCCGCCCGAACTGCAGGATCGTGTTTTGTCGAATATCACGGTTCTGCTCAGCAAAGCGCGCTCCTCTCGAGTACCCGTCTTCTTCATCCAGCACGACGGCCCCAAGGGACATCCCATCGAAGCCCAGACCGCGGCGTGGGCGATCCATCCGTCGATTCTTCCAATGAATGGAGAGCCCGTCATCAGGAAGAAAGCATCCGACTCTTTCTTCGAGACGCGCCTCGCGGACGAACTCAACGCCGGCGAAATCGGCCATCTAATCATTGTGGGTGCCATGACCGAATACTGCGTCGATACCACTTGCCGCCGTGCGATTACGCTTGGCTACAATGTGACGCTGGTAGCCGACGCGCATCTCACAGCCGATTCTTCGGTACTAACGGCCGCACAGATCATTGCGCACCACAACCTCGTCCTCGATGGCTTTGAGGCGGGAATTCATTCCATCAAGGTCACAGCGGCGAGCGCGATTTCGTTCTGACACTCATCGGCACCCTCCGCGAACACCGCCCAATGCGCGATCCATGCCATTGAAGTGCCTTTCCTGCGGATTCAGGCGCGTCCGTTTGCAAAAAGCTCAGCGGATGCGAGAACATATTTGGTTTGCATACATCCCACAGTTCTTATAAGGAAAGCAGCCAAAATATGGCGAAGGTGAAAAAGTCCCCCACAGCAGTGAAGCAGGTAGCGAGCGTAGAGGTTAAGTCGCTCGAGTTGAAGTCTCCCAACCAAACCCACGGCGGCGTCGGCCACGCGATCGAGCCGGCCAAAGGCAAGCTGGGCGTGATGATCCCCGGCATGGGTGCGGTCGCAACCACGTTTGTTGCCGGCGTCGAAGCGGTGCGCAAGGGAATCGCGCACCCCATCGGCTCGCTCACCCAGATGGGAACCGTACGTCTAGGGAAGCGCACCGATGGTCGGTCTCCCAAAATCAAGGAGTTCGTTCCGCTCGCCGGGCTCAATGATCTGGTCTTCACCGGTTGGGATATTTTTGAAGACAACATGTACGCGGCCGCCCGCAAAGCTGGCGTGCTCGAGCGCGACCTCCTCGACAAGGTGAAGGGGCGGCTCAGCGCCATCACGCCCATGAAGGCTGTGTTCGATCACGACTACGTCAAGAAGATCGACGGGCCGAACGTGAAGACGGGGAAGAACAAGCTGGACCTGGCCGAGCAGCTTCGCCAGGACATCCGCGACTTCAAAAAGTCGAGCCGCGCCGCTCGCCTGATCACCATCTGGTGCGCTTCGACCGAGACCTTCATCAGGCCCACGGCCATTCACCAGAGCGTGAAGTCGCTCGAAAAGGCGATGCAACAGAACGACAAAAACATTGCGCCCTCAATGGTCTATGCTTACGCCTCGCTCATGGAGGGCGTGCCCTTCGCCAACGGCGCGCCGAACCTGACGGTCGACATACCGGCGATGCTCGAACTCTCGCGTGAGCGCGAAGTTCCCATCTGCGGCAAGGATTTCAAGACGGGCCAGACTTTGATGAAGACGGTGCTGGCTCCCGCCTTCAAGGCGCGCCTGCTCGGCCTGCGCGGATGGTATTCGACCAACATCCTCGGCAACCGCGACGGCGAAGTGCTCGACGATCCCGGCTCTTTCAAGACCAAGGAAGAATCGAAGCTGGGAGCGCTGGAGCACATCTTGCAGCCGGCTCTGTATCCGGAGCTCTACGGCAATATCTTCCACAAAGTTCGCATCAACTATTACCCGCCCCGCGGCGACAACAAAGAGGGTTGGGACAACATCGATATCTTCGGATGGCTCGGCTATCCCATGCAGATCAAGGTGGACTTCCTCTGCCGCGACTCGATTCTTGCCGCGCCGATCGTGCTCGATCTAGTGCTCTTCCTCGACCTCGCGCAGCGCACGCGCGAGCTACGCCGCCTGGGAATTCAGGAATGGCTAAGCTTCTACTTCAAGTCGCCGATGACCGCGCCGGGTCTCTATCCGGAGCACGATCTGTTCATCCAGCTCATGAAGCTGAAGAACACTCTGCGCTACCTGAAGGGCGAAGAGCTGATCACGCACCTGGGGCTGGAGTACTACGACTGAGAAAACCTGGTTTTAGTGGAGGGACGGGCGTCCCAGCCTTTTGGGCGCGCTCGATTGGTGAATCGACTTGCAAGATATTGAGTAAGGGCCATTGTGCCGACGGAAAGGCCGATCCTCAGGGGAAATGACCAGTAGAAGCATCCCCACGGGGTCAGTTCTCAACAGCTAGTACATCTAAACGTCACCACACCGTCCGAATCAGCGGACTCCGCCGTATCCGCTCATTGCGCGTCACCAGCGTCATTCCGTCAGCTCGAGCCGTGGCCCCAATCAACCGGTCTGATGGATCGCGAGGATAATCGTCTGGAAACTGCGTGGTCAAGGCTGCGATCTCCGGCGTGATCGGCAGGATCGTCACACCCTCGAGAAGCAGCCGAAGGGACGTTTCAACCGAACCGTAAACTTGCAACTTCCCGCTGGAAACCAGCAGCGCAAGTTCCCACACCGTGATCCCAGAGACCGCCAATCCCCCGCTACGGCGCGCGCGCCGAATTGCCGAGGCAGCCTCTCGAGAAAGTTGCTTCGAATCGTTGGCCGCCCAGGCCACCACGTGCGTGTCGAGGAGAATCACCGCAAGGCTTCCCAATCTTCCAGTGGCACAACCGGAGACTCGATATCTCCGACAATCTTCATTACCCCTTTTAGCCTGCCGATGAATGCCCGTTCCGTATCGTCCGCGGGCACCAGCTTGGCGACGGGTTTTCCGCGCTTGGTAATCACTAGCGGCTCGCGAGTGGAGCGCACGTCTTCCATGAGCGTGAGACAACGCGCCTTGAATTCTCCTGCAGCGATTTTTCTCATGGACAGAACATACCATACATGGTCATGTAGAGATGACTATGATAGCAGGGGATTGGCGGAACGCCCGCTCCGCCGGCTATTCATCCATCTCGTACGCCTTCTTCAACCACCGCTTCAACTCATCGTCGATATCGGCTCTTGACCTGACCTCGATCCTCCGGGTAATGCGGTCTTTCTTCTCATACCCGCCGGTATCGATGAGCCGCCTGGGCGTCTTCATATTGCCCAGCGCGAATCCGAGATCGATTCGCGTGTTCGTCGACGGCTTGATCTGCGCGAACACGTGATTGCGATAGAACGGCACCATCGTCTTGCACGGACAAGCCTTCACATCCGTGCCCAGCGAAAATCCGAGCTTCAACAGCTCCTCATACAGCGGACGCAGCGCGGCGCGCGGACCCGAGTACTGCGCCTCCACCCATTCGGCGGCGGTTTTCAAATAGGCGTCCGGCGAGTCTTCCTCCGTGCCTTTGCCTTCGAGGCGCTCGGCAATCCATGCCGCGGAATTTGACCCGAGCTTGTGTTCCTTCTTCAGCCACTCGCGTCGTTCTTTTTCCGTCGGCGGACCCGACTTCCGAGTGAGAGCGATCCATTCGTCAAGCGACCGCCCGGTTTTCTCCGGCAGTTCCTTGATCCACTTCTGAACCATGGCCACACCCGGATGAACGGCATAGGGGCCGTCTGTTTTGTTGGCGAGAGACGCTCGGGCGAGAGACATTGTGACCTCCTGCGCACTCCATAATCCGCACGACATGATACCCGATGCCAGCTCGCGATAGAATCTTTCGATGGCTGCGAAGAAGCACGAAGCTGGACACAACACGCGCTACGTACAACTGCAGAAGAACCACTGTTTCGTCTGCGGCAAGGACAACCCTGACAGCATGCGGCTGCGCTTCACCTACGACGAGGAGCGCGACTGTTTCGTCTGCCGCTTCCGCCTGGGCAAGCGCTACACCGGACCTCCCGGACACTGCCACGGCGGCATCATCGCCACCATCCTCGATGAAGCGATGGGCAAGGTGAATAAACTGCGCCATGTGGTGGCGGTCACTTCCGAGATGACCGTGAACTACCTGAAGCCGGTGCCGCTGAAGCAACCGCTGCGCGTGGAATCGCGCGAGGTCAAGGTGACGGGGCGCAAGCACATCAATATGGCCGAGATCCTGAACGAAAAAGGGGAAGTGCTGGCGCGCAGTCAAGGCCTGTTCATAGCGATCGATCCGCACCGCATGTTCGCGCGCTTTGTGGAGCGGTAATGACCGTAACCGGTGGAGCGACGGGCGTCCTCGCCCGTCCCCACGCAAGTAAGACCAGGTAAGACAACGATCAGGGGTACCGCGAATCGCCAACGGGCTGTAAAATAAAGTGTAGGAAGAGAGAAGAGAGTAGACCCATGTCGCAAAACAATGGACACAACAGCACCAGCCTTCGTCTGAAGACCGGCCTCGCCGAAATGCTTAAGGGCGGCGTGATCATGGACGTAACCACCGCCAAACAAGCGGAGATCGCCGAGCGATCCGGAGCGGTCGCGGTAATGGCTCTGGAGCGCGTCCCGGCGCAAATCCGCGCCGAAGGCGGAGTGGCGCGCATGGCCTCGCCGAAAATCATTCGCGAAATCATGGCCGCGGTCGATATTCCCGTCATGGCGAAGTGCCGCATCGGTCATTTTGCTGAAGCCCAAATACTCCAGGAACTGGGCGTCGACTACATTGACGAGTCCGAAGTTCTCACGCCCGCCGACGAAGCGCATCACGTCGATAAGCACGCCTTCACGGTTCCATTCGTCTGCGGCGCGCGCAACCTGGGCGAGGCTCTAAGGCGCATAGCCGAAGGCGCAGCCATGATTCGCACCAAGGGCGAGGCTGGCACCGGAGACGTGGTCCACGCCGTCCGCCACATCCGCCAGATAGTCATGGAGATGAAGATTCTCACTGTCCTAGGAGAAGAAGAACTCTACGCCAAAGCCAAAGAGCACGGAGCGCCCTACGAACTGGTAAGGATGGTAGCGCGAGACGGCAAGCTGCCCGTGCCCAATTTCTCCGCCGGAGGAATCGCAACTCCAGCCGATGCCTCGCTAGTGATGCAACTGGGAGCGGAAGCCGTATTCGTAGGCTCAGGCATCTTCATGAAGAACTCCACCGAATTCGCCGACCCCGCGGAAGCCGAGAAGCGCGCAAAAGCAATCGTGCAAGCAGCAACGCACTACAAAGACCCTAAAGTATTACTTGAAGTCAGCGAAGATCTGGCGGGAGCCATGAAGGGGCTGGCCGTGTCTACGCTGGACGAGGCCCACCTGCTGCAGACGCGGGGCTGGTGAGCCGGCGTAAGGTGGATGACGCTGAGGATTGTACGTTTTCAGCATGGTCAGGTCGTGGTACCGTATCGCCATGGCTCATGTCAAGGCAGGCAGGGCAGATAGCGAGTTGGAGGCAATCGGAACTATCCTTCGCGCGCTCGATGGTTTGGAAGGCGAGTCCATTCAGCGCGTTCTGGATTACGTCTTCGACCGATTGAGCATTGGGCAGGGTAGAGCAACGGCACTTGCGCAGGCCGCCGCAGTCAGCCCGAGCGCCACGGTATCCGCTGACTACCGGCATTCACACACGCAACTCAGCATACGCGACCTGAAGGAAGAAAAGCGGCCCGAGTCGTCGAATCAAATGGCGGCATTGGTGGCGTACTATCTTTCCGAAATTGCTCCCGAAACGGAAAGGAAGCCTTCAATCAATGCTGCCGACCTGGAGAAGTATTTCAAACAGGCCGGATTCAAGCTTCCCCAAAAAATTCCGCAAACACTCCCGAATGCCGCAGCAGCGGGCTACTTTGACGCGGCGGGCAACGGTCTTTATCAGCTGAATCCCGTCGGGTATAACCTCGTCGTTCACGGATTACCCCGCGGCCAGGGAGGACCGGCGCCAGTCCGAAAAAGACCAGCGGCAAGGCGAAAATCTGGCCGCGGCTAAGGCAAACGCTCCCCGGCTAGGCGATGATTGATGCCCTTACAGCGCTCGATCGGATTTCCAAAGACGTCGCGAGGCTTGCGTCCGCAGTAGGTAGCGTTCGCACCAAGACTGTCCAAACATCCGTCGCTCAGCCCATCGCGCGCACGATCGCGAAAACGTACTTCGAGTCAGTACGAACCGAATTGTCGGCAGTACAGAATCGCGCAGGCCTTGTGGAAGAGATAGATTTCGTTCTGCAGAGTCTTCTGCAACTCGCATCGGCGCAGAGGGAGAAGGAAGCCTATCTTGGCCAGATCACAGAGTTAAAACCTTATCTTCTGGAAGCAACGGTGGACGTTATGAAGGCGCGTGGATCTCCCCGCCTCGTCCTGTCACAAACAGAACGCGCAATTCTAGACACTCTACGTAAGATGGTCCCAGTGACAGGCGCTTCATACGAACAGGCGCTCCTCGATATTGCCCAAGGCAAGCGGGTGTCCTGGCGGGGAAGCGCCACGGAACTCCGCGAGGTCCTCCGAGAAGCGATCGACCATCTCGCCCCCGATGACAAAGTTATGGGATCGCCAGGCTTTCAGTTGGAAGAGGGACGAACACTGCCCACTCAAAAGCAGAAGGTGCGTTTCATTCTCCGCGCACGAAAGAGCAACAGCACTTCCGTCGCCGTGGTTGAAGGGTCTTTGAACACAGTGGACGAGAGCGTCGCGGCGCTTGCTCGATCGACCTACACCCGAGGTTCCGCCTCAACACACTCTGCGACAGGCGCCTCGGAAATACGCAACCTGAAGCGGTACGTCGATGCTCTTCTCGCTGAGTTGCTTGAAATCCCATAGTAAAAGGCGGGCGGGTGGCCCATTCAAGCCTGCTTTTGGCTTGAGTGGGGTCGTCCCAGATTCCCCAGAAAACCAAAAGCCCCGCTAGTCAGGCGGGGCTCGGCAAAATTGCCAGTAGGTACGCTACCTTTCAAGCATAGTCATCGTAGCAGGCCGAGTGATATTCTTGCAGGGAGAATTGAAGCATGACCGGAATCCGGTTCCTAACCGATGAGAAAGGCCGCAGGACGGCGGTCCTGATCGACCTCAAGAAACACCACGCCATTTGGGAGGACTTCTGGGATGGCCTGGTTTCCGAATCGCGCCGCAAGGAAAAAGGCATTCCCTACGAGCAATACCGGGCCAAGCGTT
>Ga0187890_10000167_pt1 | contig 46604 bp, 46 predicted proteins | sample June2016WEW_21_1_FD_133005 | JGI IMG/M metagenome (GOLD analysis project Ga0187890, IMG submission 133005) | Peatland microbial communities from SPRUCE experiment site at the Marcell Experimental Forest, Minnesota, USA - June2016WEW_21_10 | ecosystem: Environmental > Terrestrial > Soil >... | reverse complement strand
GCGTCCCGTCCCGATGGTGGTTGGCCCGGCCGACGCGCTGGAGGAAGGTGCCGATGGCGCGGGGCGACCCGATCTGGCAGACGAGCTCGACGGGGCCCACGTCGATCCCGAGCTCGAGCGACGCGGTGGCCACCAAAGCGCGCAGGTCGCCGGCCCGCAGGCGCGTCTCGACGATGCGCCGCCGCGCCGCCGAGAGGCTGCCGTGGTGCGCCGCCACCAGAAGGGACGCGTCGACGTCGCCGTCGCTCCGGGGCTCCTCGTCGGCCAGGCGCTCGGCCAGCTGGTGGGCCACCCGCTCCGCCATCTTGCGGGTGTTGACGAAGATGAGCGTGGTCCGATGGTGGCGGGTGTGCGCCGCGATGCGGTCGAGGATGTCGGACATCTGACCGCCACTCATGACCGCCTCGAGCTCGGTGGTGGGCAGCTCGATGGCGACCTCGAGGTCGCGGGCGTGCCCGCAGTCGACGATGACCGTCGGTGGGCGCCCCTCGTGCACGCCGGACAGCAACCGCGCCACGAGATCGAGCGGGCGTTGCGTCGCCGAGAGCCCGATGCGCTGCAGGCTCCCCCCGCTCTCGGTCACCAACGCGTCGAGCCGCTCGAGGCTCAGCGACAGATGGCTGCCCCGCTTGTCGCGCGCCAGCGTGTGGACCTCGTCGACGATGACGGTGCGCACCCCGCGCAGCAGGGCCCGTGACGACGGCGCGGTGAGGAGGAGATAGAGGGACTCCGGCGTGGTGACGAGCAGGTCGGGCGACTGCTTCTTCATGGCGGCCCGCTCGGCCGGCGGCGTGTCGCCCGTGCGCACCGCGATGCGGAGCCCGGGGTCGGGGTACCCGAGCCGCGCCGCCTCCTCCCGGATCTCGGCCAGCGGGACGTGGAGGTTCTCGTGCACGTCGACGGCGAGGGCACGCAGCGGCGAGATGTAGAGCACCTCCGGCGCACCACCGGCGCGCGGACCGGCCTCGGCGGCGCGGTAGGCGGCGTCGATGGCCACCAGGAAACCCGTCAGCGTCTTGCCCGAGCCGGTGGGCGAGGCGACCAGCACGTCGCTGCCCGCCGCGATGTGCGGCCACGCCGCCGTCTGCGGGGGCGTGGGCCCGGCCGGGAACCGCCGGGCGAACCAGCCGGCCACGGCCGGGTGGAACAGCGCCTCGGGTCCAGTGGGATCACGCGGAGCGTCGGGCACGTCCCCTATTCCACCAGGATGCTGTGACCCCGGCGACGCGGACCCCGCCGGCACCGGTCAGGCAGGCGGCCGGCGGCCCCAACAAGAGATCATCGGTGGCTGGGTCAGGTCCAGCCTCCCGGCGGCCACGGCGGCCAGGTGCCGCCCGATCTCGGCCTCGGTGGCGATGCCGTGGTCGAGGAGCTGGTCCCGGATGAGGTGGACCGTCGCCACCTCGAGGTGGTTGCAGGCAGGATCGCTGACCGGGAAGGCGGCGTCGGCGGCCACGTCGACCAGGCCGGCCTCCCGCAGGCGCCGGGGCAGGGAGCGCCCGTAGGCCAGGTCGACCCCCCGTTCGGCCAGCAGCGCGCGGAAGCCGCGGCGCACACGGTTGGCCAGCACCTGCTCGGGCCCGGTCTCCTCAAGGCAGCTGAGGGGCTGGAGTGCCGGGTCGGCGTCCTCCACCAGCAGCACCCCGCCGGGCCGGAGGGCCGCCACCATGTTGGCGAGGGCGACGTCGCGCTCGGGCACGTGCACCAGGACGAGACGGGCGTGGACGAGGTCGAAGGGTGCCCCGGGGGGCGGCGTGCCCGCCACGTCGTGCTCCATGACCTCGACGTTGGGGGCGGCGGCGCCCGTGGCCCAGGACAGGTTGACGTCGGTGGCGAGCACGTGCCCGGCCGGGCCCACCCGCTCCGAGAGACGGGCGACCACCGTGGTGCCGCCGGCACCCACCTCCCAGCAGCGCCAGCCGTCGGTCAGCCCGAGCCGGTCGAGGTGACGGAACGTCGAGGGGTCGAAGAGCGTGGCGAACGCGGTGAAGCGGTCCATGGCCTCGGGTGCGTCGTTGGAGAGCAGGTAGCGGTCGGCGCTCACGGGAACGCCGTCGGCGCCGGGTGGGCCAGGTCGTGCGACGTCCCGACGTAGCGGTCGAGCACGTCGGCCACCTCGGCCCGGCCCTCCTCTATGAGGGTCGCCGTCGCCGAGAAGTCGCGGTACTGGCCCGACGGCTCACCGCCGCCGCTGAAGACGACCACCTCGGCGCCCGGCGGCAGTGCCGCCAGCTCGCGCACGAAGCGGGCGTGGACGGCCACGAAGAACGCGGTCAGTGCCGCCTCGGCCGGGCGGCGCGGCGGGCGGGGATGGAAGTGCAGCGGCCCGCAGAGGAGCACGTAGATGCGGTCGCACCCGGCGAGCAGCGCGCGGCTGATCGGCACGTTGTTGACGACGCCGCCGTCGACCAGCACGTCGTTGTCGATCGTCACCGGCGGGAAGATGGAGGGGATCGCGGCGGAGGCCAGGATGGCCTGGACGGCGGGACCATGGCCTATCCAGCGCTCCCGCCCGTCGGTCAGCGACGTCGTCACCACCTCGATCGGGATGGAGGCGTCCTCGAGGTTCTCGTAGTCGATCCCGGCCTCGATGATGGCGCGCAGCCCCGAGTTGGCGTGCACCGCGGCGCGCTTCTGGAAGTAGGCCCAGGGCCCGTCGAAGGTGCCGCGGGGGAAGATGTCGGTCCCCTTCACCTCGCGCCAGATGGTGGCCATGCGCTCGATGCCCTCGAGGGTGGGGTTGCCCGCGTACGACGCACCGTTGATGGCGCCGACGGAGGCACCGAACACTCGGTCCGCCCGGATGCCGCGCCTGATCAGCTCCTCGAGCATGCCGACCTGCACCGCGCCCCGGCTGCCACCGCCGGCCAGCACGAAGGCGGTCCGCCGCGGCACGGGCGAGCGGCGCCCGTTGGCCGCGTGCCGCCGCTGCGCCCACCGGCCGCGCAGCCGTTCGGACCACGGGACGGTCGTCACCCCGTCGGTGTCGGGTGTGCTGCTCACGGGGTGGCCCGGGGCGGCGGAGGGGACTGCTCACTGCGGGACTGCTGGCGCTCGCGCCACGCCTTCCGGCCGGCCACGTCGTGGCGCACCGCCCACACGACGACGAGCACGGCCAGCACGACCATGGCGACGACGAAGATCCCGAAGATCGCGAGGAAGGCGACGTTCGTCGCCGGCGCCAGCGGGACGAGAGCAGGTGCCATGGCACAGCCAGGGTATGTCACACCCCGTGGGCACACTGCACCGATGGTCATCGTCGCACCACGCCCGTTGCTCCGGCCTGCGCACCTCGACGTCGCGCCGGCGGATCGGAGCAATGGACGAGAGGTGCTGGCGCTCCTCCGGGGAGACACGGCGGCCCGCCCCCGCTTCGATCCCGAGCTCGCCGGCGGCCTGCGGGCTTGGCTGGAGGACGCCGCCTACGAGGTGGTGGCCACCCGGGGCGAGCATGCCCCGCCGGTCTTCCTCGGCGCGGGCCAGCTGCTCGGTCCCCCCGCCGGATGGCGCGACGGCGATGCGCTGTCCGAAGAGCTGCTCCTCTCGCGTCTCGTGCACGCCCTGTTCCGCCAGCTCGTCAACGAGGGAGGGTTCGACCACCCGCTCCGTGACGCGCTCGACGGGCTGCGGGCGTCCGGAGCCGAGCCCCTGGTGCGGCACATCGAGTCGCTGGCTCCCCCGGCGCGGTCGGCCCTGTCCGAGACGGTGGCCTCGCACGCGGCGACCATGCGGGAGATGGTGCCCCGGTTCGCCCCGGGCTGGATGCCTCGGACGAGCGACCGCGTGGCCATCCCGCTGGCCGGCGGCCGGGTGGTGCTCCACGGCTCCTTCGACCTGCTGGTCGGCCTGCCGCACCCCGGCACGGCCTCGCTGTGCGCGCTCGGGCTCTCGACCAGCGGACCGTGGGCCCGCGAGCGGAGGTGCCTGCACTACCTGGCGCTGCTCGAGACGCTGCGTAGCGGCACCCCGCCGTTCCGGCTGGCCCTGCTCGAGACGGCGACCGGCCGCTACGGCGTCGAGGACGTGCGCGAGGAGCACCTCCGGGCGATCGCCTCCCACCTGTGCGCGTGGCTGGCCACGGGCCCCCATGGCTGACCGGCTGACCGATGCCCTGGTGGCGCCACTGGCGGACGTCGACCCCTCCTCGTGGGCGGCAACCCTCGAGGAGGCGAAGGGCACCCTGGCCGGTCTGGCCGTGCGCCGGGCCGGGGCGGGGCCCTTCCGGGTCACCGGTCACGAGATCAGGGCCGCGCTCAGCAGCGACGCCACCGAGCTCGCGGCGCAGCTCCCGTTCGCCTGGTCCGCCCGCACGTCACGCCGGGCGCTCGGGCTAGCGGCGGTACGCCTCCTGGTCGCGGGCGACGCCCGCTCCCCCGTCGAGGCCGTGCGCGCCCGGCTCGAGGAGTCCTGCCACTGGGTCCGCGACGGCAGCCCGTGCGCCTCGCAGCTCGACCGCTGGCTGGCCGGCCTCTCGCCCGCCGGCCGGGCGGCGGTGGGCGCCGAGGCCGTGACCTGGGCCACCCGCCTGTGGTGCGCCCTCGACTGGCCAGCGCTCGGATCGACCCTCACCATCGGCCGCGACCGCTGGTGGGACAGCCCGCACTCCGCCCTCCTCGCGCTGCGGGGCCGGGCCGAGGTCCGCACGGACCGGGCCAACCTCGTGGTGCTCTCCGGGCCACGCCGCGAGTCGGTCCGTGCCGAGCTCGCCCTGGTGACGCTCGTCGATTCGCTGCGGGCCCGTGACGGCGCCGTTCCCGGGCGCGTGGTGGGGTGGTGGCCAGACTCCGGCCACCTGGTCAGGGTCGAGCCGGAGCCGGCGGTGCTGACCCTCGGTGCGGAGGCCGTGGGCCTGGTCCTGGGCGCCGCCGGTGCCCCGGTGCGCTCCCCCGCCTGAGCAGCGTCCCGGGTCCTCTATCGTTGGCACCCCCATGGGAACGCGCGAGGACATCCGGAACGTGGCCATCGTGGCCCACGTCGATCACGGCAAGACGACGCTGGTGGACGCCCTCCTGCGCCAGACCGGCGCCTTCGGGGCCCACGAGGAGCTCACCGACCGGGTCATGGACTCGGGCGACCTCGAGCGGGAGAAGGGCATCACCATCCTGGCCAAGAACACCGCCGTGCGCTGGGGCGGTGTGAAGCTCAACATCGTCGACACCCCCGGGCACGCCGACTTCGGAGGCGAGGTGGAGCGCGGCTTGACCATGGTCGACGGCGTCCTCCTGCTGGTCGACGCCTCGGAGGGGCCCCTCCCCCAGACCCGCTTCGTGCTGCGCAAGGCGCTCGAGGCCCGGCTCCCCGTCGTGGTCGTGATCAACAAGGTCGACCGGCCCGACGCCCGCATCGCCGAGGTCATCGACCAGGTCGAGGAGCTCTTCCTCGACCTCGACGCCGACGAGGACCAGATCAGCTTCCCGATCCTCTACTCCAACGCCAGGGCCGGCTGGGTCAGCACCGAGCGTGGCGTGGAGGGCGTCAACGTCGAGCCGCTCTTCCAGACCATCATCGAGCACGTCCCGGCACCGTCGTTCGACGAGGACATGCCGAGCCAGGCCCTCGTGTGCAACCTGTCCGCCTCGCCCTATCTCGGGCGGCTCGCCATCTGCCGCGTCCACAACGGCACCCTCGTGAAGGGCAGCACCGTGGCCTGGTGCCGGCTCGACGGCACCGTGGAGAAGGCCAAGATCACCGAGCTCTACGTCACCGAGGCCCTCGACCAGGTGCCGGCCGAATCGGCCGGACCGGGGGAGATCGTCTCCGTGGCCGGTCTCGCCGAGGTCACGATCGGGGAGACCCTGGCCGACCCCGACCGCCCGATCGCGCTCCCCGCCATCACCGTCGACGAGCCCAGCCTGGCCATGACCATCGGCATCAACACCTCGCCGCTGTCGGGCGCGGACGGCACGAAGCTCACGGCCCGATTGCTCAAGTCCCGACTGGACACCGAGCTCGTCGGCAACGTGGCCATCCGGGTGAGCAACACCGACCGTCCCGACCTCTGGGAGGTGCTCGGGCGCGGCGAGCTCCAGCTGGCCGTGCTGGTCGAGACCATGCGTCGTGAGGGCTTCGAGCTCACCGTGGGCAAGCCACAGGTGGTGACCCGCGAGATCGACGGAAAGGTCCACGAGCCGGTGGAGCGGGTGTCGGTCGACGTGCCCGACGAGTATCTCGGCGTCGTGACCCAGCTGCTCGCCCTGCGCAAGGGGACCATGCTCGAGATGGTCAACCACGGGACGGGCTGGGTCCGGCTCGACTACCGGGTCCCGGCCCGTGGCCTGATCGGTTTCCGGACCGAGTTCCTGACCGAGACGCGCGGGACCGGCATCCTCCACCACGTGTTCGACGGCTGGGAGCCGTGGCACGGCGAGCTGCGCACCAGGCGCAACGGGTCCATGGTGGCCGACCGCCGCGGGGTGACGACGACGTTCGCGCTGATGAACCTGCAAGAGCGCGGCACGCTGATCGTCGGGCCGGCGGAGGAGGTCTACGAGGGCATGATCGTCGGGGAGAACGCCCGGGCCGAGGAGATGGACGTGAACCCGACCAAGGAGAAGAAGCTCAACAACATTCGCTCCTCGACCGCCGAGGAGTTCTCCCGGCTGACGCCGGCGATGTTCTTCTCCCTGGAGCACGCCCTCGAGTTCATCGCGGAGGACGAGTGCGTGGAGGTCACGCCCAAGGTGGTGCGGCTGCGCAAGGTGATCCTGGACCAGGCGACACGGGGACGGCTGCACAGCCGCGCCCGCGACGGGCGGGACCAGGCCGCCAAGGGGTAGGACCAGAAGGACGGAGGACGGCCGTGGGGGACGTGGACGCCGGGAGCAACGAGGGCTTCGACCACATGACCGTGGTCGTCACCGATCTGGACCACGCCCGGCGCTTCTTCGGGCTCCTGGGCTTCGTCGAGCGCGTCGCGGTGGTGGTGTCGGGCGAGGAGATGGCCCGCTTCATGGGGATCCCGGAATGGGAGGCGGACCACGTGACCCTGGTGCTCGAGGGCGCACCGGTGCACCAGGAGATCCAGCTGCTGCGGTTCCACCACCCCGCGGCGGTCGCCGACACAGGCGCCGGATCGTTGGCGCGCACGGGCTTCAACCACGTCTGCTTCCGGGTGCGTGACCTCGACGGCATACTGGCGCACCTGGCCGCGCACGGGATCTCGCCACGCAACGAGGTCATGGACTTCCACGACCGGCGCCTGGTGTTCCTCGACGGCCCCGGAGTGGTGGTCGAGCTGGCCGAGTGGGCGAGCGGCTCAGCCGGTCAGGGTGGTCACCTCACCTAGCATGAGCCGCCTGGAGGGATGGCAGAGCGGACGAATGCACAGCTCTTGAAAAGCTGCGAGGCGCAAGCTTCCGTGGGTTCGAATCCCACTCCCTCCGCTCGGAACGTTCGGCGACCTGGTGAAAGACTGCAGCCATGCGCGTTCGGGTGAACGACACAACCCTGTTCTTCGATGTCGAGGGACCCAAGCTCGTGCCAGACGGCCCTTCCATGCGGGAGAAACCGACGGTCTTGCTGCTCCACGGCGGCCCGGGCTTCGACCACTCGAATTTCAAACCCGACTACTCGCAACTTTCCGACGTCGCGCAGCTGGTCTATCTCGACCACAGGGGGAACGGTCGCAGCGATCGGGGGGACGCGAGTACCTGGAACCTCGACACCTGGGCCGACGACGTCAAAGGGTCTGTGACGCTCTCGAAATCGAGGCACCCATCATGCTGGGGTGGTCATTCGGGGGATTCGTCGCGATGGCCTATGCGGCCCGCCATCCCGGGCACGCAAAGAAGGTGATCCTGCAATCCACCGCGGCGCACCTCGATGTCGAGCGCATCGTCGCCGCTTTCTCCGCGCTCGGAGGACCCGTGGCGGCCGAGGCTGCACGCACCTTCTGGACCGCCCATGACAACGAGAGCATGATGGGGTACCTGGAGCACTGCATTCCGCTGTACCACTCGGAATCGCTGACGGACGTCACGGCGCGGTGTGTGCTGAACCTCGACCTCCTGGTCGGCTTCGACGGCGATATGGAAATGGACCTGCGCCCCGGATTGGGCGCGGTCCGGGTACCGGTGCTGATCCTCGCCGGTCGCAAGGATCCGATTACGCCGGTGGCCGCCGCCCAGGAGATCGTCAAGTCTCTCCCGGGACCCGATGTGACGCTGAGGATCTTCGACGATTCCAGCCACTTCATTCAGGTCGCCGAGCCTGACCGCTTCTTCCCCATCGTGAGGGACTTCATCACGGGCTGAGGCCGGGCGGGCGCCTCACTGCACGTGGAGCGCGGGCGAGAAGTCGCAGTATCTGCGCCCGAAGGGGCTAGAGCGGCTCGTCCCGCTCGTCGTCCTGGGCCACGCGCAGACGCTTGGCCAACGTCTGCAGCAGATTCCAGGCAATGGTCGCGTTCTGCTGGACCAGCGGTCTGAACTCCCAATAGGTGAGGCCGTAGCAGACGAGGTCGGAATCGGCGGTGACGGTCGCCGAGCGTGCTCCCTCGTCGATCAGCGCGATCTCCCCGAAGTAGTCGCCCTCCGACAACGTCGCCCGTGGCCGGCCGCCGACGGAGACCGTGGCCCGGCCCGACTCGATCACGAAGAACGCTGCGCCACCCGTCCCCTCCTTGGTGATCGTCTCGCCCGTGGCAAACCGGCGCTCCTTGAAGAGCGCGGCGATGCCCTGCGTGTCGCGTTGGCTCATGTTGGCAAAAAGCGGCACCCGCTCAATGACGTCGACTTGCCGGTGGTCGCCCGAGGCGGTCGTCGCCCGCGGGGCCGGTGACCCCGCCCGCGTCACGGCCCGGCACTGCAGCAGGTACAGCTGCCCGCCCGCGAACGCCCACTCGATGTCGCGTGAAGGCCCAAAGACCTGTTCGCACTGGCCGGCGAGCAGGTTGAGCTGGGTGAGCTGATCGTCGTCCAGGCAGAGGCTCCCGACGAGGTGCGGGTGGACGCTCTCCTCGGAGGTGCCGCCATCGGGGGCGGCGCGAATCGCGATCTTCTTGACGCCAGGCGTGCGCTCGTGGACCGTGCCGCCCCGATCCATGCGGAAGCTGTCGGGGATCACACGTCCGGCCACGACCACCTCGCCGAGGCCCCAGCTCGCCTCGATGAGCCGCTCGTCAGCCCCGTTGATCGGGTTCTGGGTGAAGAGGACCCCCGCCACGTCGGGATCGAGAAGTGACTGGACCACGACGCCGATGCTCGGCTGGGTGAAGAGTCCCACTCGCTGGCGGTACGTGATCGCCGAATCCGAGTTCGCCGACCACCAGATCTCCTGCAGCGCCGCCTGCAGGTCGTCGACCGAAGGAACGTTGAGCAGCGTGAGGTGCTGGCCGGCGAAGCTCGCGTCCGCACCGTCCTCGTCGACCGCTGACGAGCGCACCGCAAGCGGGCCCTCGAGTGGGCGGGCGCGCTCCATGAGTTGCGCGATCGAGGGCTGGTGACCGGCGGCCACCGCGTCGACGATGGAGCCCGACAGGGCGATCCCGGGGGGAATGGACAGCCCCGAGCGCGCCGCGGCTCCCAAGCCGGTCGCCTTCGCCCCGAACCGTGCATCGTCGTGCGCCTCCGCCAGCGGCACGACCTCGGTCATGTGAACACCGTCACCGCACCGGCGTCGCCGTCCACTCGTACCCGCGTGCCATCGGGAATCCGGTCGGTCGCGTCGCGCGTCCCCACCACACCGGGAATGCCGTACTCACGCGCCACGATGGCAGAGTGCGAGAGCAGGCCCCCCGAGTCGGTGACGATCGCCCCGAGGAGCGGCAGCAGGATGTTGAACGCCTCACTGGTCGATTCGGTCACGAGCACGTCGCCCTGCTGAATGCGATCGAACTCGGACGGGCCCGAAATGAGCCGGACCGGTCCCTCGTAGACCCCGCCGCTGGCGGCCAGACCCCGCAGGACGTGCTCCTCGTGCGGTTCCACAGAGCTCCCGAACAGCTCGCCCAGGGCGACGCCCATGGCGTGCATGACCCTGCCTATGGCGGGCGGGAGGCCGGACGGGTCCGGTGGTGGTGGTGCCGGCGGGCCCAGTGACGCCGGCGCCTCCTTGGCCGTGCGCGCGCTGCGCTCCGCGTAGCGCTGTGCGAGCTCGTCGGCGGACGGCCCACCGTCGCCGACCACCAGCGAGCACATCTCCTCGAAGCTGGCATCGACGAGGTGCTCAGGGTCGTGGACGAGGCCTTTGCCCTCCAACCGCCGGCCGGCGCCGAGCACGGCGCGACGCATGATGCCCGAAGCCCAGATGTCACTGAACACGCCGCGTTCGTCCCGCAGGCGGTACATCAGGCGCGCTTCCCCAACAAGGTCGTCGAACTGTGCACGGTGCTCTTCGGGCACCTGCAGGCGGACGTCGGCGATGAGTGCATCGACGTTCCCCGCATCACCACCCGCACCATCGACGGACGATCGGATCGCCCGCAGCAGGGCGTCGGGCAGCTCGAGCGCATAGCGCCCCGAGATGTCGAAGCCGTCGAGAAGCCGGAAACCCACGAGGTCCAGGTACTCGGCCGTGGCTGGGCCCACGTCGCCTCCGAACGCACGCAATTCCGCCAGCACCTGTGCGGGATCGCCGTCCGAGTCGAGCAGCGCACGAGCGGCCGTGTCCCCGGTGATGGCGGCGATGAGCCGCCCGAGCTCGCCCGAGGCGCCGGCGGAGACCGGGGCCGCCCCGCGCATCATGGCGAGCACTTCGGAGGGAGGGACGCTGGTCCATGTCCCGACGTGCGCGAGCAGGTCACCGACCGGCAACATCGCCGAGCCCGTGAAGCGCATGTGCTGGTACATCATGCGGGAATGGTGCTCCTTGCAGCTGGTGAGGTAGGCGACCAGTCCATCGTCGGAGAGATCGCCGACCTCCACCGACTGCAGCTCGCGGTGAATCTTGATCGCGGCGGGCTTCGCAATGTCGTCCCACTCCCGCAACTGCTCGCGCCAGACCTTGTCCTGCCACACCACTTCCGCCCGAGCGAAGCGCTGCGGGACCTCGCTCTCCGGAACCGGATGGATCGTGTTGTAGGCGAAGCCGTTGACGTAGTGCGTCTCCATCGATTCGATGAGCGTCCCGCAGTACGCCATGAATTCACGCGTGCCTCGACGGAAGGGCTCGGGGTGCGTATCGGAGAAGTACCTCGTCACCGGGCGCGGGAAGTGGACCGGGTCCAGGTTCCACGAACCCGGGCCCGGAGGCTGGAAATCGAGCGCTGGCGTGACCGGTGCAGTCATCTGTGCCTCCCTGGGTCGGACTTCGGACACCCCTCCGACGACTCAGAGGACATGGAGCAGTCACAACTGTGGCCATGGCGGACAGGGTGATCAAGACGTGAACTGAGGCTACCCCTGTGTGAATCGGTGCGCTGGAGCCGGCGGCGCCGAACGTCCTCCGCCCTCGCGAGGAAGGATCGTCAGGCGTCCGGTCGGGTCGCAAGCGGTATCCTCCCCCGTTCCGGGCGCGCCGTCCGCCGGTGACAACGAAAAGGGGGAGAGAACGTGGCACAGATGAAGGCCCTGCAGGTGACGCGCCACGGTCCGCCGGGAGAGGTGCTGGCGGTGCGCACCGTCGAGCGTCCCCAGCCAGGGCCGAAGGAGGTACGGGTCAAAGTCGACGCGGCCTCGTTCAACTTCAACGACATCGACCGGTGCCGGGGGAACCTGGTGTCGGTGCCCACGCCTCCGCCGTTCACCCTCGGCATGGACGTCTGCGGCGTGGTCGACGAGGTGGGAGAGGGCGCCGAGTCGTGGCTCGGCCAGCGGGTGGTGGCGATCACCAAGAACGCGCTCGGCGGCATCGCCGAGTACGCGATCGCCGACGCCATCTCGGTGTTCGACGCTCCCCCCGAATTCGACGACGTCGAGGCCACGGCGTTCCTGCTCTCGTTCCAGACCTCCCACCTGGCCCTGTTCAAGCGGGGGCGGCTGCAGGCCGGTGAGACACTCGTGGTGCACTCGGCGGCGAGCGGACTGGGCACCGCCGGCATTCAGTTGGGCAAGGCGGCGGGCGCCCGGGTGATCGCGGTCGCCGGTGGCCCCGAGAAGGGGGCGCTGTGCTCCTCGCTCGGAGCCGACCTGGTGATCGACCACACCGTGGAGGACTTCGTGGAGGCGGTGCTGGTCGCCACCGGCGACGCCGGGGCCGACGTGGTCTACGACCTGACCGGCGGCGACTACGTGGAGCGCTCCTGGCGCTGCACGGCACACGGAGGCCGCTACCTGGCCGTCGGGTTCGCGGACGACGACGCCAACGGCATGACCGGGAGGCCGCTGCGGATGGCCTGCATCGGGAACATCGACATCGTCGCCGTCATGGTGGCCTGGGCCGACTCGGTCGACCCCGGCATGCGGCGATTCGGTTTCAACCCGTTCGGCCGGGACGTGGCCGACGAGATCCACGCCGACCTGCTGCGGTTGGCCGCAGAAGGTGCCATCCGGCCCTACGTGGGCCGTCGGGTGAGCATGGAGGAGGCCGGCCGCGCGCTCGACGAGCACGAGGCGCGCCGATCGGTGGGACGGACGGTCGTCGACGTCCACCGCGGATGAGCGCGACCGAGTACACCTGGCGCGACTCGGAGCTGCACAGCCGGCCGCTCCTCGCCCTGAACTGGGCCGGTGCACGTCTGGCCCGCTTCGGGCACCCGGTGCCGTCGCTGACCCCGTCGTCGGTCACGGCGGCCGCCGCCAAGGCGGCGGGGTCGGACGACTTCGGAAGCGACTCATACCGGGAGCCGCTCGAGGTCTACCTCCGAGCCTGCGAGGACGAGGCCGAGCTCACCACGTTCGGACGCCTCCTGATCTCCAAGATGCTGGCGTCGGCCCTGGCGAACCGCATTGAACTGCACCGGTGGTCGCTGGACCACCCCGAAGTGCGCGACGAGCAGATCGTGAGCCCATGGGTCATCGTCGGTCTGCCGCGCACCGGCACCAGTCTGCTGTCCCTTCTCTTGGGCCTCGATCCCGTGGCCCGTCCGCTGCTGCAGTGGGAGGCGGCGCACCCCATCCCCCCGGTCACCCTGGAGGAGGCGGCCGAAGATCCCCGGATCGCTCGGAGTGCAAAGGACCTCCGCGGGCTGATGAAACTCAACCCGCCCCTCAAGGCGATGCATCCCTTCGGCGCCACCCTGGCCGAGGAGTGCATCGCGCTCTTCATGTACGACGTGCGCTCGATCGCGCTCGAGACCCAGGCTCACGTGCCGACCTACGCGCGCTGGCTCGAGCAGGCCGACATGGCTCCCGCCTTCGCGCAGCACAGGCTCGCCCTCCAGACCCTCCAGTCGCGCCAGCCCACCGAGCGCTGGATCCTCAAGACGCCCTATCACCTGTGGAACCTCGGTGCCCTGTGTGACGCCTATCCCGACGCCAGGATCACCTGGACCCACAGAGACCCCGGGCCAGTCGTGGCCTCGCTGGCGAGCCTGGCCAACGCCGGACAACGCCCCTTGACGAGCCGGGACGACCCCCGCCCGACGGCCGAGGAGTGGAGGCGCAAGTGCGCCTTCGGCCTCAATGCGGCGATGGCATTCGACGAGGCGTCCGAGGCGGGCTGGTGCCAGCACCTTCAGTACGACGCCCTGATGGCGGACCCCCTCGAGGCGGTCCGCCAGTTGTACCGAAACTTCGGCGAGGAGGTGGGACGCCTCCACGAGCGGCGCATGAAGGCGTTCCTGGAGCACCGGCCGCAGGACGCCTTCGGTCGTCACCGCTACGACCCCGCCGACTTCGGTTGGACCTATGCCGGGCTGGCCACGGAGTTCAAGGAGTACACCGAGCGCTACCACACCGGCACCCCGATCTCCCCGTAGGGCCCGCAGGGCTTTTTGACCGGTGGATTGCTAGTGTGCCCGTCGAACGAGAACCTGTTCTACGGTTCCATGGGTGTCCGGAGCAGAACCCGTACAGGGTTGGGCTTCCAGACTGGGGGTTTGGTCATGAAGAGGATCGCAGGGTTGCGGACCGTGGGGGTGGTTGCGCTGCTCGCCACGCTCGCGTCGGCCGGGCTGCTCATCGCTCCGGGAGGGGCCGGCGCCTCGTCCTCGACCTCGACCTCGACGTTCGGCACCCTCCCGTCGCCCTGCGGCAAGGGGCACGCCACCGGGGCCACCGACCAGGGGGTCACCAATTCGACGATCAACCTCGCCTACGGCGACGACCGCGGCTTCTCCGGCCTGCCGGGGCTCGACCAGGAGATGGGCGACGCCGTCAAGGACATGATCGCCTGGTGCGACGCCCAGGGTGGCATCAACGGGCGCAAGATCGTGGGCGACTACTACGACGCCGCGGTCACCAACGTGGGTTCGGTCATGACCCAGGCGTGCAAGCAGGACTTCATGCTGGTGGGCGAGGGCTTCGCGCTCGACGGTCTCGCCGAGCAGACCCGCCTCGGCTGCAACCTGGCGGCCGTCCCCGGCTTCACCGTGGCGCCCGCCGTCGCCAACGCCTACGAGATGTACCAGGCGTCGCCGAACCCGGCCAACGCCAGCCCGGTGTCGTCGGCCTACGAGGCCGAGAAGCTGTTCGGCTCGAAGACCCAGCACGCCGGCGTGTACGACTCCACTCTCTCGACCCAGCAGTCGTCCACCAACAAGGCGATCCAGGCGTTCACCGAGGCAGGCTGGAAGTTCATCCCGAATTGCGTCGGACAGATCGACTACAACGGCGAGGCGAACTACACGCCGTTCGTCCAGAAGCTCCAGAGCTGCGGTGCGCAGGTCATCTTCAACGACGCCACCCCGGGTGCGACCCTCTACGGCGCCTTCGAGGCGGAGAACCAGATCGGCTACGACCCGATCTGGATCATGGACTCGGGCGCCTACACGGCGTCCTTCGCCCAGTGGAACACCGATGGTCTGGCCAACAACGCCTACGTCCGCCTGTCCTACGAGCCGCTCGAGGCGGCCAAGGTCGTCCCGGCCGTCTCCCAGTACCTCTCGATCGTCAAGAAGTACGGCGGCCTCACCTCCCAGCTCGGTGAGCAGGCGACCTCCTCGTTCCTCCTCTGGGCCACCCAGGCCAAGGCCTGCGCGTCGACCCTGACCCGCCAGTGCATGATCAACCACCTGGCCAAGGTGACGAACTGGACCGGCGGAGGGCTCAACGCCTCGGGGAACCCGTCCAAGAACACCCCGCCGAACTGCGGCCTGCTGATGAAGCTCGACGGCACCAAGTGGGTGCAGGCCTACCCGAAGAAGCTCGGGACGTTCGACTGCTCGCCGAAGTACGTCGCCCCGAACTCGGGGTCCGTCGTCGGCACCGCGTTGAACTCCCAGGGCTACGCGACCCAGTACGCAACGTCCTCGGTCATCAAGCCCCAGGGGTGAGCGCCCCGCGCGTCGGCTCTCTGACCTGAGCGACAGGAGCTCCGGCCATGCACCTGTTCCTCACGTACACCATCCTCGGCTTGGTGACCGGCGCGGTCTACGGGATCGCGGCCTCGGGCCTCGTCCTCACCTACACGACCTCGGGCATCTTCAACTTCGCCCAGGGCGCGATGGCCATGCTGGCCGCGTTCACCTACTGGCAGTTCCGCTACGGCTGGAACTGGCCGGCCCCGCTCGCGCTCTTCGCGGTGATCGCGGTGCTGGCTCCCCTGCTGGGCGGGGTCCTCTACGTGGGGATCATGCGGGGTCTCCGGGAGACGGCCGACGTGACCAAGATCGTGGTCACCATCGGCATCATGCTCGGGCTGATCGCGCTGGCCCAGTGGATCTGGAACCCCGGCGTGCCCCGCACCGACAACCTCTTCTTCGGGGAGGCGGCCAAATTCAAGCTGCTCGGCGTCTACGTCACCGACCACGAGGCCATCGCCCTCGGCTGTGCCGTGCTCATCGCGGTGGGCATCCGCCTGCTCTTCACCAGCACCCGCACCGGTGTCGCCATGCGGGCCGTGGTCGACAACCCGGCGCTGCTGCAGCTCAACGGGGGGAGGCCGGGGCGCCTGGCCGCCTTCTCGTGGGCGCTCGGCGGTGCGCTGGCCGCCGTGGCCGGCATCCTCATCACGCCGATCAGCGGCGGGACACTCGACGTCCACGTGCTGACCCTGCTGGTGCTCGACTCCATCGCCGCCGCCATGTTCGGGCGGCTCCGGAGCATCTGGCGCACCTTCGGCGGCGGGCTCGTCCTCGGGCTGGCCGGAACCTACGTGCTGGGGTACTTCCCCTCGAGCTGGTCCTGGGCCTCGGACTTCCGCATCGCGCTCCCCATGATCGTGCTCTTCGTCGTCCTGATCGTGCTGCCCCAGGACCGCCTGCGCGGGGCCACCCTGCTGCGGACCAGGGAGCGCTTCACGGTCCCCACCATGCGGACGGCCGTCACCTGGGGCCTGATCCTCCTCGTCGTGGTCCTGCTCCTGGAGCAGATCATGGGAGCCAACGACATGGGGGCACTCACGATCGGCATCACCTACGGCATCATCGCCCTGTCCCTCACGCTGCTCACCGGCTACGCCGGTGAGATCAATCTGGCCCCGGTCTCCTTCGGGGCCATCGCGACGATCATCGTGTTCCACCTCGGGCTCTCCGGCACGGGCCTCGCCCAGCGGATCACCCCGTGGGGACTGCTCATCGGCGTGGCCGTGACCGCCCTGGTGGGTGGGCTCATCGCGCTGCCAGCGCTTCGACTGCGCGGCCTCTACCTGGCTCTGGCCACCCTGGCCTTCGGTGTCTTCGTCTCCGACATGATCCTCGCCGACATCGCCCCGCACGTCCTGCCCATCTTCCACCTGCACTTCTCGATCTTCGACGAGGGCACCCTGCAGATCCCGCCGCTGAAGCTCGGGCCCGTCGACCTGAGCTCGACCAAGACCTTCCTCACGACCTCGGTCTGCGTATTCATCCTCGTGGGCATCGGCCTCATCGCCCTTCGTCGGAGCAACTACGGGAGGCGCCTGACGGCCATGAAGGACAGCCCGGCGGCGGCGGCCACCCTCGGCCAGAACGTGGTCAAGCTGAAGCTGTCGGTCTTCATGCTGTCGGCGGCGATCGCCGGGCTCGGTGGCGTGCTGCTCTCCGCGGCCTCGGCCAGCGTCACCGCCAACACGTACATCATCTTCATCAGCCTCGCCCTCGTGATGCTGACCGTGGTGGGCGGCATCGGCAGCGTGGCCGGCGCCCTGATGGGCGGGATCCTGGCGGGCACCGCATTCACGGCCCTCACCAGCACCTTCACCAACCTGAGCACGGATCACGGCGGCGGGGGCATCTGGAACACCCTGGCCAACCTGTCCCTGGTGGCCCCGGCCCTCGTCGGCATCAGCCTGGGTCGCAACCCCAGCGGAGCCGTGCCACAGATCGTGGCCAGCTACCGCCCGTTGTGGAACGTCAAGAGCGTGCTCGCGCTCGGCGTGGTGGCGGAGGCCGTCGCCTATGTCCTCGTGCTCACGAAGGTGATGGGCAACTGGTGGTTCGTGCTGGCCACGGTCGCCGTCGCGGTCGCCGTGCCGGCCCTGGGGCGGGTGGTGCGGCCCGATGTCTTCCGGACCGGCGCCGTCACGGCGCCGCCGGCACCCGGGCGGCCGGCGGCCCAATCGGTGGCCGTGGGGAGTGCGGCGGCCGTGGAGGGTGTGGCCGATGCCCGTTCTTGAGGTCTCGGACGTGTCGATGGCCTTCGGCGGGGCGCAGGTGCTGAGCGACGTCTCGCTCTCGGTGGCCGCCGGGGGTGTGACCGGCCTCATCGGTCCCAACGGAGCCGGCAAGACCACGCTGTTCAACATCGTCAGCGGGCTCCTCGAGCCGAAGACCGGACGGGTGAGGATCGACGGGCACGACGTGACCAGGGCCGGGCCGGCCTCGCGCGCCCGACGGGGCCTGGCCCGCACCTACCAGCGGCTCGAGCTGTTCACCTCGCTCAGTGTGCGCGACAACATCCGGGTGGCCGGCGAAATCCGCAATTCGTGGAGCCGGCGCGGCAGGATCAACGTCAGCGCGGAGACCGAGCGGACGATTGAGCTGGTGGGACTCGGCGACGTGGCCGAGCGCGAGGTGAGCGAGCTGCCGACGGGGCGGGCGCGGGTGGTCGAGGTCGCGCGCGCCCTCATGACCCAGCCCAAGGTCCTCCTGCTCGACGAGCCCGCCTCGGGGCAGACCGAACAGGAGACGGAGGCCTTCGGCCGGCTGCTGGGACAGCTCGTCGACGAGCGGGGGCTCGCCATCTGCCTGGTCGAGCACGACGTCGGCCTCGTCATGGGGACCTGCGCGCTCATCCACGTCCTCGACTACGGCGAGATCATCGCCAGCGGGACGCCCGACGAGGTCCGCAGCGATCCGGTCGTCGTCAACGCCTACCTGGGGACTCCGTGAGCGCGTCCGCGCCGGAGCCCGGGACGGTCCCGCCGATCCTCGAGCTCCGCGAGATCCGAGCCGGCTACGGCTCGATCGAGGTCGTGCACGGCGTGAGCCTCGAGGTCCCGACCGGATCGGTAGTCGCCCTCCTCGGGCCCAACGGCGGCGGCAAGACCACCCTGCTCAACGTCTGCGCCGGCACGCTCGCCCCGAGCGGCGGCGAGGTGCGCTTCGAGGGCAACCCGGTCACCAGCATCTCCGCGGACGGACGGGCCCGCCGGGGAATCTGCACCGTGCCCGAGGGCCGGGGCGTGTTCCCCAACCTGAGCGTGCGGGAGAACCTCCTGATGGCCACACAGGTCGGGGTGCCGATGGACCGGATAGAGGACGTGGCCTTCACGCAGTTCCCCCAGCTCGCCGTGCGACGCAAGCAGCTGGCCGGGACGCTGTCGGGCGGTGAGCAGCAGATGCTCGCGCTGGCCCGGGCCTTCGCCACCAGCCCGAAGCTGCTGCTGCTCGACGAGCTGTCCATGGGACTGGCTCCCATTGTGGTGACGCAGCTCTACGACAAGGTCCGTGAGCTCGCGGCGGGGGGCCTGTCGATCCTCCTGGTGGAGCAGTTCGCCCGCACCGCACTCCCCATCGCCGACTTCGCGGCCGTGGTGCTGCAGGGCGTGATCGCCCACCGGGGCTCGCCGGCGGAGATGGAAGAGGCCGTGTCGGCCAGCTACCTCGGCGGGTAGGCGGCCGGCCCGCGCTCAGAGCCGGGCGAAGGTGGCGGCCTCGTCGTCGAACGCCGCTGCGGCTTCCTTGTTGACCGAGGGCTTGGTGCGGGCCACGGCATCGAGACAGTCGGTGGAGGTGACCGTGGCGTCGCCTCCACCGAGCGCCCGCTCGAAGGCGAGTTGGGCGGCGCGCTGTTCGGCCAACGCGAAGTCGGCCGGTGTGAAGCCCTCGGTGCGCTCCGCCATGTCGGCGGGGTCACATGACCCCAGGAACTCCCCCGCCAGCTCCTTGCGCCCCTCGCGATCGGGCGCTCCCACCGGGACGATCAGGTCGAACCGTCCGGGACGGAGCAGAGCCTGGTCGATGGCCGCGATCGAATTCGTCGCCATGACCATGAGACGACCGGGACGCGACTTGAAGATCGGGATGGCCTTGAGCAGCTCGTTCACGATGGGTTGGCTCTCGGGCCGCGCGTCCCGGGCCGACGCGATCTCATCCGCCTCGTCGATGAAGCAGACCAGCCGGTCGACATGACCCAGGTCGGTCAACGCGCCCCGGAGTGACGCAGCGGCCTCCGTCCCATGGCCCAGCAGGGAGGGATGCAGCTCCACGAAGGCCCAGGAGAGCCTCGACGCGATCGCACGTGCGAAGGACGTCTTTCCGGTGCCCGGGGGGCCGAACAGCATGACGGCGGCCGGCGCCCGCAACCCGATGCGCTCAGCCAGCTCCGAATGCGACAGCGGGGCAACGATGCGTCGATTCAGGAGCACCTTCGTCGACGAGAAGCCCTTCATGTCCTCCCACAGCCCCGACGCCGGGAAGTGACCGCCGTAGCGCTCCACGATGGCCAGCTCCTCGGGGACCATGGAAGCGGCGCGGACGAAGAGGTGCAACCCGTCGACGCGCTCGAACCCCTGGTGCGAGAAGGCGACCTCGCCGACCTGCCCGGGCTCCACGAGCGCCAGCACGCGGTGTGCACCGTGATGGATGACCTCCTGGTCGAGCTCGCGCAGCAGGGCAGAGCCGATGCCCCGGTTCCTCCACTGCGGGTGCAGCGCCAGAGCGAGCAGGTGGGCGTCCCGGCCGGCCACGCGGGCGACGGCCACGCCGACCAGCTGGCCCGAGGCGAGCGCCACCGCGGCGGGCTGCTGCTCGTTGAGCGCCTCGACCACATCGCTGCGGCTGTAGGCGGCCGCCATGGACGTCCCGGCGAGATCGATCAGGCGCACGATGTCCTCCATCGGGGCGAGAGGATCGCGGTGGTCGAGCGAGAGGACCCGCCAGCTCGTCGTCACGAGGCCGTCTTCGCAGGGGCCGGAGCGACGTCTGGCACCACCCGGCTCCCGCGCTCTGCGGGGAGCCGGTGTGCGAACGCACGACGACCACTGGCCGTTGGGGCGGGTGTCTTTGCCGTTTCGGGAGTCTACGCCTGCGTGGTCGGGTGCGACGGGCCCGACCACGTCTCAGCGCGCCGCTGCGAGCGCCTCCGCCCGGCGGCTCAGGCCGGAAGCGTCGAGATCGGCGCAGACGCGGGCGAAGTCACCCGTGGGCCCCCGCCACCGGAGGTCCTCGACCCCACCGAGGAGGGAGCGATCGACCCGCAGCGTGGCCAGCTCCTTGAACAGCACGGCGTCCTCGTGGCGGTCCTGCAGCGTCACAGCCAGCTTGGCGGCGCCCCGCACCGTGACCTCCCAGTCGGCCGGGTCGGGAGGGATGGCCTCGAGATGACCCCAGCGGGCGAGGACGGTGGCGGCGGATTTTGCGCCCCAGCCGGCCAATCCGGGGAACCCGTCGGCGCTGTCGCCGACGAGGGCCAGATAGTCGGGGATGGAGTCGGGTGCGACGCCGAACTTGGCGACGATGCCGCCCTCGTCGATCAACAGGTTCTTGCGCCGGTCGAGCTGGACCACGCGTGATCCTTGGACGCACTGCCCGAGGTCCTTGTCCGGCGTGCAGATGATGACCTGCTCGACGCCGGTGTCGTCAGCGGCGACGGCCGCCGCGCTCGCAAGTGCGTCGTCGGCCTCGACCGCTACCATCGGCCACACGAGCACCCCCAGGGCCGTCAGGGACTCTTCCAGCGGCCAGGCCTGGGACCACAGCTCAGGATCGACCCCTTCGCCGGTCTTGTAGCCCGGCCACAGCTCGTTGCGAAACGACTCGATCACGTGGTCCGTGGCGACGCCCACGTGGGTGGCGCCCTCGCCCAGCAACTGGAGCACCGAGCTGACCACCCCTCTGACGGCCGCCACCTCCCGCCCCGCGTCGTTGCGATGGGACGGGGCGCCGTAGAAGTGGCGGAACAACTCGTAGGTCCCGTCGACGAGGTGCACCTTCACACGGAAAGCATCTCACACCAGGGATTTTGGGGTTCAAGGCGGGAAGGGCGGATCAGCCGTTCTCCATGGCCTCCGCTCGCCGCGTCCTGACGCCAGCGAAGTCGGGCTCCGCACGCCAGCGCTCGAGGTAGCCGATGTAGTCGAGGAGGCTCCCCGAGTACGTGAGGTTGCGGGCAGCCCGCGCATCGATCGCCTGCTGTTCGCTGTTGTAGAAGCTGGGCGTGCAGGCCTGGAAGTAGCGGGCACCAGCGGCGCCGACGCCGAGGAGAACCGCCAGCCACTCCTCTTCGGCGGCCTCGTCCGGTTCGATGGTGACGATCCCCTCCTCCACGCAGGCCTCGATGATGTGGGCGACGTGCTTGGCCGACTCGGAGAGCAGATGTGAGAAGTTCGTGCCGAACCCACCTTGGACGAGGCTGATCAGGAGGAGATTGGGGAATCCGCTGGCCAGCACCCCGTGCAGCGTGTGCGCACCCCGGGCCCAGCGCTCCGAGAGCGCAACCCCTCCGACGCCCTTGGGGTCGAAGCCGAGCCGATGGTGCAGATCCGTGGTGACTTCGAACCCGGAGGCGTAGATGAGCAGGTCCACCGGGTACTCGACACCGTCGACGACCGGCCCGCGGGCGGTGATCTCGTCGACACCTCGTCCCTCGGTGTCCACCAGGTGGACGTTCGGCCGGTTGAAGGACGGGAGGTACTCGTCGTGGAAGCAGACGCGCTTGCAGTGCTTGCCCCAGTACGGCTTCAGCCTTTCGGCCGTCTCGGGGTCCTCCACCACGTTCTCGACCCGTTGCCGGATGGCCTCCATCACCTCGAAGTCGATCCGCTCCAGCGCTTCAAGATCATGCTCCGAGCCCGATCCTCGCTGGGTGTCGACCCACATGACCTCCGTCCAGCCGTCGCTCACCAGGTCCACCGCGGGCTGCGCGCCGGTCACCGCCTGGGTGAAATTGACGATCCGGTCGTGCTGCCAGCCGGGTTGGAGGCTCTCGAACCACTCGACGTCGGTGGGCTGCTGGTTGCGGACCCCCACCGCGCTCGGGGTGCGCTGGAAGACGTAGAGCTCCTTGGCCACCCGGGCGACCTGCGGCACCACCTGCACCGCGGTGGCGCCGGTGCCGATGATGCCCACACGCTTGTCGGCCAGCCGGTCCATCGGCTCGGTCGGGCCGCCGCCGGTGTAGCGATAGTCCCAGCGGCTGGTGTGGAAGGCCTTGCCGGCGAACTCGTCGATCCCGGGGATCCCGGGGAGCTTGGCCTTGTGCAGGATGCCCCCGGCCAGGACGAGGAACCGGGCGGAGAGCCGGTCGCCCCTGCTGGTGGTGACCCCCCAGCGCAGGGCGTCCTCGTCCCACTCGGCCCCGGTGAGATCGGTCTGGAAGAGCGCATGGGGGTACAGGTCGAACGTGCGGGCCAGCAACCTCGAGTACTCGAAGATCTCCGTCGCGCTGGCGTAGTGCTCGGTCGGCATGTAGCCGGTCTCCTCGAGGAGCGGCAGGTACACGAAGGATTCGACGTCGCACATGCAGCCGGGGTACCGGTTCCAGTACCAGGTACCGCCGAAGTCCCCGGCCTTCTCGACGATCCGAAAGTCGGTGATCCCGTGCTTGCCCAGGTCGATCGCCGTGAGCATCCCGGCGAATCCGCCTCCGACGACCACGACGGTGGTCTCCTCGACGACAGGATCCCTGGTGAACCCCGGCTCGACGAACGGGTCCCGGTCCAACTCCTCCCCCAGCTCACGCCACTGGGCCATGCCATCGGGGCGTATGCGCTTCTGTTGCTCCAGCCGGTATCGCTGCCGTAGCTCGTCGGTCGAAGAGCCTCCGGCGCCGTCGTTGTGTTCCATCACTCTCGCTCTTCCCTCAGGACCGCAGCCACCGACTCAGTCAGGCTCGACGATGATCCTGACACGCGTGCACCAGGGGCTCATCGACAGCCGGGCCAGCAAGGTACAGCTTCATGCGTGGCCCGACGGTGCGCTGGGCCTCGAGTGTGACGGGCCACCTGGTGGCGCCCCTACTCGGTCATCGACCGGGCGACCCGGCCGCAGCATTCCGGGCACGCGCCAGAAGGGCCTGCTCGGCCTCGTTGGCCGTCAGGGCGCGAGCCACGTCGTACTCGGCGACCGCCTCGGTGCACCGGCCCAGGCGGTGTAGGAAATCGGCCCGCACGGCGTGGAGAAGGTAGTACGCCTCGAGCGGCAGCCCGTCGAGGGCCGTCAGGCCGGCCTCGGCGCCCCGGACCTCGGCGACGGCGACCGCGCGGTTGAGGGCGACGACCGGGGACGGCTCCAGGGCGAGCAGCTGGTCGTAGAGGGCCAGGATCTGGGACCAGTCCGTGTCCGCCGCGCTGACCGCGTCGCTGTGGACCGCGTTGATGGCGGCCTGCAGCTGGTAGCGGCCCGGGATGTTCCGCCGGAGAGAGGCCCGCACGAGCTCCTGGCCCCTGGTGATCAGCCGCGGATCCCACAGCGTGCGGTCCTGCTCGGGCAGCGGGACAAGCGCGCCGTCAGCGCCCGAGCGCGCCGGGCGGCGGGCGGCAATCAACACCATGAGCGCCAGCAATCCCAGGACCTCGGGCTCGTCCGGCATCAGTGCGGCGAGGAGCTCGCCGAGGCGAATCGCCTCCGCGCCGAGGTCCTCGCGCCCGAGCTGGTCGCCTGACGTGGCGGCGTAGCCCTCGTTGAACACGAGGTAGATCACGGCCAGCACGGAGCGGAGCCGGTCCGGCAGCTCGGCGCTGCTCGGGACCCGGTAGGGAATCCCGGCATCACGGATCTTCGCCTTGGACCGCACGAGGCGCTGGGCCATGGTCGACTCGGGCACGACGAAGGCGCGGGCGATCTCGGCCGTCGAGAGGCCTCCGAGCAGCCGGAGCGTCAGGGCGACCCGGGCCTCGGGGGCCAGCGCCGGATGGCAACAGGTGAACATCAGCCGAAGGCGGTCATCGTGCACGGTCAGCTCCTCATCGCGTGCGTCGCGCTGGTGGAGAAGGGCGGCCTGCGCCTGGCGATCGGCGCGGCAGGCTTCGCGCCGCAGGCGGTCGAGGATCCGGTTGCGTGCCGTGGTGATGATCCACCCGGCCGGACTGGGCGGCAGGCCGGATTCGGGCCACCGCGTCGCAGCGATGGTGAATGCGTCCTGGACCCCCTCCTCGGCCAGGTCGATGTCGCCGAACGCCCGGATCAGGACCGAGACGGCTCGACCGTACTCCTCCCGGAAGATCCGCTCGATGTCGACCACGCGCTCCCCGCCGGGCCCTCCCGGCATCAGGTCTCCGGGTTCTCCTGGAACGGCCGCACCTCGACCGGCTGCATGCAGGCCCGCGTGGCCTTGCTCGCCCAGGCGAGGGCCGCATCGAGATCGGGCGCCTCAATGACCCAGAACCCGCCGATGTGCTCCTTGGACTCGGTGAACGGGCCGTCCGTCACGAGGATCTCGTCCCCGTCGGCCCGGACGACCGTCGCTGACGACGCCGGCATGAGGCCGCCGGCGAAGACCCAGCTCCCGGTCGACTGCAACTCGCTGTTGAACCGGTCGACCTGCTCGTAGGCCGCCTGCATCTCCCCCGGGGGGCGCGGTGGCGCCCCATCGGTCATCGCCACGCTCAAGAGGTACTGCGTCATGGGTTTCTCCCCTTCTTTGTCGTCGTGTGGTCTGCTTCTCGATCCCGGAGCTGCCCGGGCTAGGCCCCGCCCACCTCGGCCGTGGTCCCAGCCGAGCGGTAGGTCAAGATCACAATGCCCTCCCCGACATTCATCACGGCGTAGAGGGACAGGGTGAGCGGCGCCGACACGTCGCCGAACAGCCGCTTGCCGCTTCCCAGGACGACCGGAAAGACCATCAGCCGGAGCTCGTCCACGAGACCGTTCTCGAGGAGCGCCTGCGTGAGCAACGCACTGCCCGCGACGAGGAGGTCGCCTTCCACGCGCTGCTTCAGCGCGCGGATCTCGTGCACCGTGTCGCCCCGCACGACCGTGGAGTTGCTCCAGGTGGCGTCCTCGTCGTGCAAGGTGGAGGAGACCACGTACTTGGGCATCGTGTTCATCTTGTCGGCGAAGCCCACCGGGTCCTCCATGGCCGGCCAGGCCCGCGCGAAGCCTTCGTAGGTCACCCGTCCGAGGAGCAGCGCCTCCGCGTCCAGCACCTCGTCGAGCTTGTACCGGTCGCCCTCGGGACCCCGCTCGAAGCGGAACGTCCAGCCCGCGTGCTTCGTGCCCTCTGCGCCCCCCGGGTCCTCCATCACCCCGTCCAACGACACGAACTCGCTGACCACGATCCTTCCCATGACACTGCCTCCGTCACTCGTCGACCCCCGCCCGCCGCCGGCGGTCACCTCCTGTACGAACGGCACCGGCCGAATTCGACACACCGCCCGGAATTTCTCGTCTCCTTCTCGGCTCAGCCGCCCAGCGCGGCGATGGCTTCGACCTCGACCAGCTGGTCGGGGTAGCCGAGAGCGGTGACCCCGAGCAGCGTGGAGGGTGGATCGTGCTCGTCGAAGTGCCGGCGCACCACGCCCCAGGCGGCCACGAGCTCCGTCCGTTCATCGCTGGCCACATAGACGGTGACTTTGACGACGTCGTCGAGCTTCGCCCCGGCCGCGTGCAGGGCGGCGTGGAGATTGGCCATGACCTGTTCGGCCTGGGCTACCACGTCACCGGGCGCGACGATCGTTCCCGACCCGTCGAGCGGACACGCGCCGGCCGTGAAGACCAGGAGAGGGCGGCCCGCCGTGGTGGCGGCGTACGCGTAGGGAACGCCGGGTGCAAGGGCCTCCGGCCGGCGCAGCTCCACGGGTGGCTCGGGCATGGCAGCAGAGCCTGTCACACCGACTCGGTAGACCGGGTCTTCCCTCGTCGAGCCATCCCATGTCCGATTCCCGCCGGACGCGGACGTGTCCCACCCTCACGGTGGGAATAGCGCGTCGAGCGCTGGCGGGCCATCACGGCGGCGTGACGCATGCGGCGGCCCTCACCGACGGGTACTCACTGGCCTTCTCCATCGCGGCCGGATTGCTGGTCGCCACGGCAGCGGTTGCCATGGCGACACTGCCGTCCCGGCGCGAGGTTCGCGCTCTCGCGTCGGTCGCCAGCGAGGACCCTGCCCTCCGCCTCGAGCTCGACGAGGCCTGACCAAGTCTCGGCCCGGTCGTCAGGTCGCCGCACCACCCGGCGCGGCCTTGGCGTTGATGGCCGCGGTGATGATGGCGACGGCGTCGTGCAGCCCACCCTCGGTGTTGACGTCGAGCAGCGAGATGGCGTGCTCGATCTTCCTGCGGGCGTCCTCGACGTCCTCGAATGTCTTGGTCGCCCGCGCATCGGCCGCCCTCGACTGGATGTTCTGGCCCACGATGATGATGGGCAGCAGGACGAGCTGAATGAACTCGGACGACAGCCACAGCACGATCACGGTGGCGCTGTGTTGCTTGATCGTGGAGGGAAGGCTGACGAAGGCGATGACGGCGAAGAGGTAGGCGCACCACATGGTGCCGACGAGGATCGTGATCCTGAGGCCCACGGCGGCGTTGATCCGTTGCGCCACCGTGTCGGTCCTCACGAAGTGGTGCGTGCGGGCGTAGACGGGGGTCCCATCCTTGGTGTACCCGTGCTTGGGTACGACCGGTGCAGCCGTGTCGGTGATCGTCGTCATCGCAGTCCTCCTGTGGCATCGGGTCTGCGAAATCCTCACACGCGAGGTTCACCGCCGGACGGGATGGAGGAACCGACATCAAACGACGCCCCCCACGACAACGTGCCGCCCCACGCGTGGTCTTCTCTTGCCGGGTGGTGATGCAGGTGGGAACGTCAGCCCGCGGGCTCTTCCACCTGCTGCATGAACTCGAGGCGGATGCCGCCGGGGGCCTCGACGAAGGCGATGCGCCGGGTACCGAAGGTGCCGCTCACCGTACGTGGACCCCAGAGGACCTCGTGGCGCGCGAGCTCCGCATCGAGGTCGTCCACGAACAGCGCCGGGTGCAGGAACCCCTCCGCCGGCAGACTGCAGGAATCCTCGTAGATCGCCTGCGTGAAGAGGGTCAGGTCGAGCACACCGAGCTTGACGTCGGCGCGGCGTCCGTTCTCCCACTCGACCGGCTCGGTCACGCTCGCACCGGCAGCCTTGTACCAGGCGCACGCCCCCTCGAGATCGATGACCTTCACGGCCAGGTTGGCCAGCCCCGTGACCGCCATCAGTGCAGAGGGGTCCCGTACAGCGAGCCGAGATCCTCGGCGATGAGCTCGAGCCGCACGCCATCGGGGTCCGCGAAGTACATGGAGATCTCGCTCTCTATCTGTGTCGTGACCCCGGCCCCCTCGAGCCGGGCGCGGGCCGCGTCCCACTGTGCCTTCTCGACGGAGATGGCGAGATGGTGGAAGCCGCCCAGCACCTCGGCGTACGGCCCGAGGCCGAGGTCCGGGAAGTCGAAGAACGCCAGCGTGTTGTCATGGCCCAGGTCGAAGAAGAGGTGCGTCGAGCCCTGGTAGTCCCGGTTCTCGAACAGCTCGACCAGCGGGAACCCGAGCAGCTCCTGGTAGAAGCGGATGGTGCGCTCCACGTCGGAGCACAGCAGCGCCAGGTGGTGCACGCCGCGAGCCTCGGACGGCGGTCGGCTCGCCGGCTCCCGGAGGTACTCCGTGCGGAGCCGCTCGCGCTCGGCGGCGGCGGCCTCGAGGTCGATGGTCACAGGCCGAGGAGCCATGCGGCATTGGCCCCCAGGAGGTTCCGGCGGGCCGGATCGGCCAGACCCGCCACGGCCCGCTGGGCCGCGGCCATGGGGTCGGCGACGCCTTCGGCGTGCGGCCAGTCGCTGCCGATCATGAACGTCTCGTCACCCACCTTGGGAACGAGGCGGTTCGGCATCTCGTAGGGCAACGCGGCGACCCGCACCTGGCGCAGGAAGTAGTCCGACGGGCGCTCGGCCAGCCGGCGGAAGGGCTCGCCGTGACGTTGGGTGTAGAAGTCCGACGCCCCGTCGATGTGCAGGAGGAAACTCGGCACCCAGCTCGCCGTCAGCTCGACGACGCCGATGCGCAGGTCGGGGAATCGTTCGAGCACCCCGTGCAGGATCAGGTTGGCGAGCGCGACGGCGGGGGCGAGGTACAAGAAGATCGAATCGAAGAGCTGCTCGCCGTCCTCCTGCTCGCCCTGCCGCCAGGCGGGGTGGATCGGGCTCTCGAAATCGGACACGTGGAAGACCGGTGCCACACCCTCGGCGCTGAAGGCCGCCCAGACCGGGTCGAAGTCGGGATGCGACAGCGGCTTCCCGTCCACGGGCGCAGGGGCGATCATGGCCAGGCGGACGCCCTGGGCCCGCACCCGCCTGATCTCCTGCACGGCCCAGGCGGGGTCGTGCAGCAGGACGTGCGCCACACCGAAGAGCCTCTCGGCAGCTTCACCACAGACGTCGGCCATGAAGCGGTTGTAGGCCCGCGCGTTCGCCCGCTGCGCACCGCGGTCCGACGCCAGCCGTTGCTCCCACAGGAGGCCGTAGTTGGGGAACATGACCGCAGCGTCCACGCCGAACTCGTCGAGCGACGCCAGGCGCGGGCCGGCGAGGCGGTAGGACTCCGGGACGAGCTCCTCGAAGGGCGCCGGCGCGCGCTCGCCGCGCAACCTTCGCAGCCTGTCCTCACCGATCAGGTGTGATCGTTCCGGGATCGGGACCTCCAACGGGGTGAGGCGCTGGCTTCGCCACGTCAACCAGGGCCACCCCGCATCGTCGTCCGAGATGGAGAGCGCGTCCGAACGCCGGGCGGGATCGATGTGATCGGCCCAGGTGGTTCGCGACTCGAACAGATGCTGGTCGACGTCAATGCTCTGCAACGCCATGTGCCCTCCCCGCCGCAGAGTACCAGCGGCTCCTGCCCGTAGTCTCGCCCTCGTGAGCCAGGGTGTTTCGGGGGACGGGCTGTGGGCGCCGCACAGGAGGGCGCTGACGCTCGGGCTCGTGCTCACCGTCACGTTCATCGCGTCCGAGGCGCTGGCGGTCGTGACCGTGATGCCGCTGGTGGCCCGCGACCTGAAGGGGTTGGAGCTCTACGGGTGGGTCTTCGCGAGCTTCCAGCTCGCCTCCCTCATCGGGATCGTCGTGGCGGGACGCGACGCCGACCGGCACGGTCCGGCGCGTCCGTACATCGCCGGCCTGGTGCTGTTCTCGGCCGGACTTCTCGTGGCCGGCCTCGCCCCCTCCATGTGGGTGCTCGTCGGCGGCCGCTGCCTGCAGGGACTCGGCGCCGGGGCCATTCCGGCTGTCGCCTATGTGGCCATCGGCCGCAGCCTGCGGGAGATGCAGCGGGCGCGGATGATGGCCGTGCTGTCGACGGCGTGGGTCGTGCCGGGCATCGTGGGCCCCGGCGTGGCCGCCGCAGTCGCCCACCTCGCCGGGTGGCGCTGGGTGTTCCTGGGCCTGATCCCGTTGGTGGCGGTCGCCGGCCCGATCGCCGTCCCCGCACTCCTCCGGCTCGGCCGGCCGGACGCGGCACCGGCGGTCGAGCACCGGGTCGCCGATGCCGTCCGCACCGCCGTCGGTGCCGCGCTCATCCTCGCCGCGCTCGGTTCCCGCGACCTGCTCGTCGGCCTCGCCCTCGCCGCCCTCGCCGCCCTCGTCGGCGTGGCACCGCTGCGGCGCCTGCTCCCGCCCGGCACGCTGCGCGGCGCCCGGGGGCTCCCCGCCACGATCCTGAGCCGGGGGCTCCTCACGTTCGCGTTCTTCGGAGCAGACGCCTACGTCACACTGACGATCACCACGGTGCGCCACCACAGCACCCTCATGGCCGGCGCGGTGGTCACCGCGTCCACGTTGGCATGGACCGCCGGCTCGTGGCTCCAGGCCCGGCTCAACCTCCAGTGGGAGGGGTCCCGCCTGGTGCGCACCGGGTTGCTGCTCATCCTGGCCGGGACGGCGGGCATGGCGTGGCAACTCCGCCCCGGCGTGCCCGTCTGGGAGGCCTTCGTGGCGTGGTCCGTCGCCGGGTTCGGCATGGGCCTCAGCTACGCGCCGCTTTCGCTGATGATGCTGCGCGCCGCGCCGCCTGGACGGGAGGGCTGGGCCTCCGCGTCGTTGAACCTCGCCGACGTGCTCGGGATCGCGCTCGGCGTGGGCGTCGGAGGCGCGGCGGTCGCCGCCGTCTCGAGGGGCACCCGGCCGATCGCGGGTGGCGTGGTCATCGCCTTCGCCGCTGCCGCGCTGGCGGCCGTCCTGGCCCTGGTGATCGCACGGCGCCTGCCGGGGTCGCTCGAGCACACCCGCGCGCAGCCCGTCACTCGATAGAGCCCCGCAGCCCGCGCAGCCAGTCGTCGGCGGCCTGCCAGGCCGCATCGGCCTGGCGTCGCTGCTCGGCACCGTGCTCCCCCGCCGCGGGGTACGAACCGAGGAACTTCACGCCGGCCAGTCCGGCATGGAGGTCACGCAGGCAGTCGGCCACGACCTCGTCGCCGACGTGCCCGGAGAGGTCGATGACGAAGCAGTAGTCGCCCAGGGCCTGCTTGGTCGGGCGTGACTCGAGTTTGGTCAGGTTGATGTTGCGCGCCGCGAACTGACCGAGGATCCCGTGCAGGCTGCCCGGATGGTCGGCCCGCTGGAAGCAGACGATGCTCGTCTTGTCATGGCCCGTGGGCTTGGGGACCCGGGTCCGGGCGAGGAGGACGAAGCGGGTCTGATTGTCCGGATGGTCCTCCACATCCTCGGCGAGGATGACCAGGCCGTAGCGCTCGGCCGCGAGCCGGGGGGCGATCGCGGCCTCGTCGGGAGGGCCCGACTCCCCGAGCACCCGTGCCGCGTCGGCGGTGGAGTTCGCCGCTCGCTGCTCCGCCGCGGGCAGCGCCCCGGCCAGGTACTTCTGGCACTGGGCGAGGGCATGGGGGTAGGACGACACGGAGCGGATGTCGGAGAGTCCGGTGCCCGGACGAGCCATCAGGTGGAGGTGGATGTCCATGACGACCTCCCGCTGAATGTGCAGGTCGACGTCGTGGATCAGCCCGTCGATGGTGGCGCTGACAGTGCCCTCGATTGCGTTCTCAATGGGCACGAACCCGAGGTCGGCCTCGCCGCGGGCCACCGACTCGAGCACCGCCGTGATCGATCCGAGAGGCCTCAGGTCGGCCTTGGCCAGGTCCAGCTGGGTCAGCAGCGCCTCGTGGGTGAAGGTCGCGGCTGGGCCGAAGTAGGCGACCGTGGTCGCAGGCGGGTTCACAGTTGGGCAGGATAGAGCAGGTCATGGACGCTTCTTCGCTTCGCGTGCTCATCGAACAGGTCGCAGCGGGCCAATGCACGCCCGACGACGCCGTGCGGCAACTGCGCCGCCTGCCCTACTCGGACCTGGGCTTCGCCCGGGTGGACCACCACCGCGACCTGCGCCTCGGCATGCCCGAGGCGGTTTACGGCCCAGGCAAGACGCCCGAGCACGCCGCCGCGGTCGTCGAGGAGCTGCTCACGGCGACCGATGGTCCCGTCCTGCTGACGCGGGCGGCCGAAGCCCAGGTGAAAGCCGTCGCCGCGGTGGCTACCTCTCTGGGTCTGGCTCCCCCCGCCGTGGCGGAGAGCGGACCCTTCTCGACGGTGGTCTTCCGTCCCGCGCCCCGGCGGGAAGGCTCCGTCGTCGTGGTCACGGCCGGGACCGCCGACCTCCCCGTCGCCACCGAGTGCTCCTCGGTCCTCAATGCGCTCGGCTTCGACCGCACCCTGCTCGCCGACTGCGGCGTCGCCGGGCTGCACCGGTTACTGGCCGAGGTCGACACCATTGCCATGGCCGACGCCGTCGTGGTGATCGCCGGCATGGAGGGCGCGCTGGCCAGCGTCGTCGGCGGACTGACTCCGGCGCCGGTCGTCGCCGTGCCGACCAGCACCGGCTACGGCGCCGCGCTCGAGGGCGTGACCGCGCTGCTCACCATGCTCGCCGCCTGTTCGTCCGGCATCACGGTCGTCGGCATCGACAACGGCTACGGCGCGGCATGCGCCATCGCGCGGCTCCTCCCGTGACGACCACCGACGCCGACGTGGACGTGGACGTGGAGACGGTGGCGTGGTTCCACTGTTTCGCCGGCATCGCCGGGGACATGGCGCTCGGCTCTCTCCTCGACGCGGGCGCCGACGTTGACGAGGTCCGCGCCCTGCTGAACCGGCTGGACCTTCCGGGCTGGGACCTCCAGGTGGAGGCGGCCCTGCGTGGCGGCATCGCGTGCACGCGCGCGATCGTCAGCGGCGACGACGTGGTGGTCCGCACCCACGGCGTCATCGCCGCCCTGATCGATGATGCCGCACTGCCGCCGCGCGTCACGCAGCGTGCACTGGCCGTGTTCCGCTCACTGGCCATCGTGGAATCCGCCCTGCACCGGCGGCCCGTCGAGCAGGTGCACTTCCACGAGGTCGGGGGGCACGACGCGATCATCGACATCGTGGGCACGGCGGTGGCGCTCGAGGTCCTCGGCGTCGATGATGTCCATGCGTCGCCGGTGGCCACCGGAAACGGCACCGTGCGCAGCGCGCACGGATGGCTCCCCAACCCCGCGCCCGCCACCGTCCGTCTGCTCGAAGGCGTCCCGACCTACGGGCGAGACGTCCGGATAGAGCTGACCACGCCCACCGGTGCCGCCCTGCTCGCCACCTTGTGCTCCTCGTTCGGTCCGCTCCCCGACATGACGGTCACGGCATCGGGCTTCGGTGGGGGCGCGGGCGAAATGGACGACCTGCCGAACTGCACCCAGGTGGTGATCGGCCGAAGAGCGACGTCGACCGCCGTCGGCCCCGGCCAGCCCGCGCTGGTGCTCGAGACGAACCTCGACGACGTCACCGGGGAGCAACTCGGGTACGCGGTGGCCGCAGCTCTCGATGCGGGCGCCTTGGACGCCTGGGTGAGCCCGGTCACGATGAAGAAGGGTCGGCCCGGGCACGTCCTGCATGTCCTGACCGACGTGGCGCGTGCTGACTCGCTGCGCTCCGAGATCGAGCGTGTCACCGGCACCATGGGGGTCCGGGGCACTGCCGTCGAGCGCTGGCCGGTGGCGCGCCAGTTGGCACAGACCACCGTCGACGGCATGACCGTCCGGATGAAGGTCACCAACGGACGCGCCAAGGCGGAGTTCGACGACGTCGCGCTCGTCGCCGCCAAGACGGGGGCCTCCCTGCACGAGGTGGCCAGCCGCGCCGAGGAGGCCTGGCGTTCGGCGCCCGGGCCGGAGGGTTCTCCCGCCCGATGACGAGCGCCATGTTCCACTACGACGACGAAATGGCCGACCTGATCTTCGCGGCGTGCCGGGAGCGACTGTCCATGGACCCGGTCTCGCTGGACTTCGGGGGCCTCGTCGAGTCCCTCCATTCCGAGTTGGCGGGACTCATGAGGCCCGAGGGCAACGACGCCGCCGCCGTGCTCAAACTGTTCATCGACAAGCTGGCCACCGCCGTGGTGTCCTGCGACAGCCCCCGCTTCCTCTCGTTCATCCCGGCCGCGCCCACCAAGGCGTCCCTGCTCTTCGACATGTTCGTCTCGTGCTCGTCCCTGCACGGCACCTCCTGGCTGGAAGCCGCCGGGGTCGTGGTCGCCGAGAACCAGGCGCTCGACGTGCTGGCCGCGCAGGCGGGCCTCCCGGAGGGCGCCGGGGGTTGCTTCGTGGCCGGAGGATCCGCCGGGAACCTGTCGGCGCTCATGGTGGCCCGTGACACGGCCGCCCACCGGCGCCACGCCGAGGCGCCGATCCGGCCGCTCGTCGCCATCAGCGAGGACGCGCACTCCTCCGTCGGCAAGGCGCTCCACGTCCTGGGCGTGGGCACGCTGACCGTGCCCACCGCCGACCACCGCCTGACCGGTGAGGCGTTGCGAGTGGCCCTCCGGGACGATCCGCGCCGCGACGACGTGATCGCCGTCGTCGCCACGGCGGGGACGACCAATGCCGGGATCGTCGACGACCTGGCCGGTGTCGCCGACGTGGCCGCCGACCACTCACTGTGGTTCCACATCGACGGTGCCTACGGCGGCGCTGCCGCGTTGTTCGCGCCGTCCGTGCAGGCTCGCTTCACCGGCTTCGAGCGGGCCGACTCCTTCATCGTTGATCCCCACAAGTGGCTGTTCGCGCCGTTCGACTGCGCCGCGCTCATCTACCGGCAGCCCAACCTGGCCAAGGCGGTGCACACGCAGGACGCCCACTACCTCGAGGTGCTCCACAGCGAGAATCCCGAGGAGTGGAACCCGAGTGACTACGCGTTCCACCTCACTCGCCGGGCCCGCGGCCTGCCGTTGTGGTTCTCCATGGCCGTGAACGGGCTCGACGCGTACCGTGACGCCGTGGAGGCGGGCCTGTCGATGGCGCAGAGGGCGGCCGAGCGCATCGCCGCATCACCCCACGTCGAGCTCGTCCGCGATCCGGGGCTCTCCATCGTGCTCTTCCGCCGCCCGGGATGGAGGAAGGAGGACTACGACGTCTGGTCCGCCCGGCTCCTGCACGACCAGGTCGGGTTCGTCACCCCGACCAGTTGGGAGGGTGAGACGGTGGCCCGCTTCGCCTTCCTGCATCCCAACACGACCGTGGAGATGATCGACGAAATGCTCGCCTCAATGGCCTAGTCGGCTCCAGGCGCGGCGGAGGAGGATCAGCATCGTCTCGGTGTCCTGGGCGCCGGGCACCGGCCAGGCGCCGCCGATCAGGAAGTAGGGCACGCCGGTGACTCCGAGCTCGCGCGCCGCCGCCTCGTCGGCCCGTACCGCGTCGGCGTAGGCCTCACCGGCGAGCACCTTCTCCGTGATGTGCTCGTCGAGCCCCGCCGAGGCTGCGATGTCACGCAGCACCTCGTGATCCGAGAGCTGGCGGCCTTCGGTGAACCGCGCGGCGAAGAGCATCTCGACCAGAGCGTCCTCGCACTCGCTGCCGCGTGCCGCCTGGGCGAGCCGGTGGGCGTCGAAGGTGTTGCCGAGCTGCACCCGCTCGAAGTGGAAGGCCAGGCCGACCTCCGCCCCCAGGGCGGCGAGCTGCGCGTGCCCGGCCCGGACCTGTGCTGTGCTCATCCCGTACTTGGCGGCAACCGCCTCCTCCGCCGACCTCTCGATGCGGGCGGGCGACCGTGGGTCGAGCTCGAAGGACCGGTGCACGACCCCGACCTCATGGCCGTGCTCGAAGGCCTGGAGGGCGGCCCCGAGACGGGCCAGCCCGAGCGCACACCACGGGCACGCGAAGTCCGACCAGATCTCTATCTGCATGCACTCGCCAGGCTACGGCCTGCCGGCTGGCGCCAGGCACCCTCTACCCGCGGTCCTGCTCCGGCCAGCCCTCTGCGGCCGCCATGACGGTCCAGCAGGTGGCGCCGTCGATGGACTCCCGGATGATGTCGGCGTGGCCGGCGTGGCGGGCCGTCTCCTCAATGAGGTGCAGCAGGACCCAGCGGGGCGTCCAGGCCGTGCCCCCCGGGATCCACGGCACCAGGTCCGTGGTGGGCGGCAGCAGGCCGCCGAGGTCGTCGATGTCGTGCACCACCTTCTCGGTGTGGCGGGCCTGCTCCGCAGCGAAGGCGACCACGTCGTCGAGGGTCTCGCCACGGACGAGCCGGAAGCCGTCGGCCCAGTCGTCCTGGGAGACGAAGACGCCGGTATCGGCCGTGACGAGGAACGTGGACCAGGCCTGCTCGACCAGGGCCGCGTGCTTGATGAGCCCGGCCACGCACAGCTCGCTGACGGTCGACCGGGCCGACACCTGAGCGTCGGTCAGGCCGTGCGCGGCGTAGCGCAGGGCGTCACGCTGCTGCGAGAGGAAGGCGAGGAGGGCCTCCCGCTCGTCGGTCACGGGGGGTACGAGTCCTGGCATGTGTCCGTCTCCGTTTCTGCCGGTCCGGCCGGCGTGGTCGTCGGTCCTGCCCGGCCATACTGCGCCCCCAAACTGGACAACCTCTGGCCAGTTTCGGAGCCAGAATGTCCCCCATGCGAGCCGACCGCCTCGTCGCTGCCCTCTTGTTCCTTCAGTCCCGGGGCCGGGTGACGGCGGCCGAGCTGGCCCGCGAGCTCGAGGTGAGCGAGCGCACGGCACGCCGTGACCTCGAGGGCCTGGGCATGGCGGGGGTCCCGGTGTACTCCCAGCCCGGACGGGGCGGCGGTTGGGAATTGATCGGCGGCGCGCGCACCGACCTGAGCGGGCTCAGCGCGGATGAGGCTCGTGCGCTCTTCCTCATCGCCGGACCGGCGACGGCGACGCCGGAGGTGCGCGCCGCCCTCCGCAAGCTGGTGCGGGCCCTCCCGGCGACCTTCCGGGAGCAGGCCGAGGCGGCGGCCGGCGCGGTGGTGCGCGACGCAGCGGGCTGGGACCAGGCGGAGCCGACCCCGCTGGAGCACCTCGAGGTGCTCCAGCGCGCCGTGATCGAAGGCGTCCAGGTCGAGCTGGACTACCGCGGTCGTGACGGGCGCGCCTCGTCCCGCACCGTGCACCCGCTCGGTCTGGTGGTGAAGAACACCACCTGGTACCTGATCGGGGGAACCGACGACGGCCAGCGCACGTTCCGGGTGAGCCGCGTCCGGGCGGCAACGCCAACGGGGCGACCCGTCGTGCGCCCCGAGAACTTCGACCTCGCCGCCGCGTGGAGCTCCATCGTCACTACCGTCGACGCCCAGCGGGCGCCGGTCACGGTGCGGCTGCGGGCCGATCCGGCTGTCCTCGACGTGCTGCGCTACATCTTCGGGAATCGTGTGCACGCCGGCCAACCGCAGGGGGACGGTCGGGTCGACGTGGAGCTACGAGCCCACTCGGAGCTCATGGTCGCCCGCCAACTGGCCGGCTTGGCCGACGCGGTCGAGGTTCTCGAGCCGGACGTCGTGCGCAGGCACCTGGTCGACATCGGACGCCGACTCGTGCAGCGCCACGCCTGAGCGCCCGGCGGGCTCAGCCGCCCGCCACGGCGGCCTCGAGCTCGGCTCCCGCCGCCAGCAGTCGCTCCTCGCTGCCCGCCGGCCCGATCAGCTGGATGCTGGCCGGCAGCCGACCCGACGCCGGGACGGGCAGCGACAGGGCGGGGACACCGGCCAGGTTCACCGGAAGCGTGCAGCGCGACACGAGGAGGTCGTCACCGTCATCGAGGCGTGGCGGGAAGATCGTCAGGGTCGGCGTGACGAGGATGTCGGCCTCACGGAAGACCCGTTCCAGGGTTGCCTTCCAGTCGCGCTGGACGCGCCACGCGGCGCTGACCGTGGCCTCGTCGAACTGCGACCCGAGCCGGAGCCGGGCGAGCACGTCCTCCCCGATGCCTTCCGGGTCCGCCTCGACCAGCGCGGCGTCGGACCGCCAGGCCTCGACCACCAGGAGGAGGCCGGCCTGCACCGTGGCCTCGTCCCACCCCGACACCGGGAGGTCCTTGCAGTCCCAGCCCACTTGGTGGAGCGCCGTGTCGATCGCCTCGGTGATCGCCGGGTCGGCATTGATGGGCAGCCTGGCCATGACGAGGTCGTCGTCGCCGAGGGGAACGACGGTGAAGCCCGGCTCGAGCAGCTGCATGCCGGCCACCAGTCCCGCCACGTCCCGAGCCATGGGCCCCACGGTGTCGAAGCTCGGCGAGAGCGGCCAGACGCCGTCGAGCGGAATGCGGCCCCAGGTCGTCTTGAGGCCCGCCGTGCCGCAGCAGGCCGAGGGGATGCGCACCGAGCCACCCGTGTCGCTCCCGTAGGCGACGTCCGCCTCCTCCGTGGCGACGGCGACGGCGGAGCCGCTGGACGAGCCGCCCGGGACGAGATCCGGGTCGAGCGGGTTGACCGGCGTCCCGAACCACGGGTTCACGCCGGTCACGCCGAGGGCCAGCTCGTGCAGGTTGGTGCGCCCGACGAGGCGCGCCCCGGCCGCCCTGGCCCCGGCGAGGCACGCGGCATCGCGCTCGGCCGGCACCGCACGCGCCGCCACGGCACGGCAGCCGGCCGTCGTCAGCTCGCCCCGCATGTCGATCAGGTCCTTCACGGCCAGGCGGACACCCGGTCCGGACGTGTCGTAACGGGTGGTGAACGTCGAGCCCGCCTCGAGCCCGGCGCGCCTGCCGCTCACGTGGTCGGCGTCGTCGGCGTGGTGACGGTGGTGACGGTGGCGCCCGGCGGCAGTTGGAACAGGGACGCCGAGGGGGACGACGAGTAGTTCGTGATCTGGAAGCTCGTCGAGTCGGAGGCCACCTTGACGTATCCGAGGATGCCCTGGGACGTGCTGCAGATGGTGCTCGTGCCCGGCACCCCGTGGGCGACCAGGTCCACGCAGTTCATGTCGAATCCGTTGAGCGACATCGTCGATGACGTCACCTTGTCACCGGCCAGCCCGGCCACCAGCGAGACCCCCTTCAGGAAGGAGATCCAGTGCGACGGGGTGTAGAAGTCGAAGATCTTGTTCTCGGTGGCGGCGTCGGCCGTCCCGAGCTTCTGGCACGACCAGGCGCCGGCCGATCCGCTCCGGTTGCAGACGTACTCGCCTGACGAGTTCACGATCACCTGCAGGTTGGACGCATCGGCGCCGGTCTGGGTCTCGTGGAAGGCCAGCCCACCACTGGACGGGTCGACCGCGTAGACCACGGTGGCCGGTGAGCTTCCGGTCGTCGTGTACGTCGCCTCGAAGGGCGTGCTCTTGTTCGAATTCAGGTTCTGGGTGAACGAATCGATCGTCGCCTTGTTGCCCTCGATGTTGTGCACATCCTGCTTCACCTTGGACACCACGCTGCACCCGCTGGCCAGCGCACCGACGGTCACGATGATTGCCAGCGGAATCCCGATGCGGCTCCTGAAGTGCACCATCTCTGCCTCCTCGACGTCGGTCGCTGACGAACAACGGGCATGCCGGAGCGAGGCTACGGCAGTTCTCGGCCGATGGTCCGTGATCGTCCTGAGCAATGTCGGCATTCCGCGGCCTCACCATGAGGACCGGATCGCCCGCTCGTCACCCCTTCAAACGGTGCGTCGCCCCCACGGCGGCGGTCGGTTCCGTCCGGCTCGCAGTCGAGCGGCTCCTCGTCGCCGACGAGCAGGCGAGCAGCAGGCAGATCGCCACCCCGAACAGGTAGGGGAACCCCAGGACGCCCAGTGCGGCGGCGGCGGCCGAGACGGCCCAGGCCCCGAACCCGGCCCCGTGCTCGTCTCGCAGTCGGCGGCGGCTGACCAAGAAGCCCACGAGCGCGACGGCCGCAAGACCCAGTGCGGTGAGGACGACCTCGGACAGGCCGAAGGCCTCGAAGTAGGTCTTCGCCGGCGGGCCCACGCCGCCCGGAGGCGGGCGCACCGCGACATGCGCGAAGAACGAGAGTGCGAATTGAGCGACGCAGCAGACGGCGGCGAGCACCAGGAAGGCGACGGTGATCCGCTCGAGGCTCCTTGGGCGCCCGGCCATGCCCAGATCCTCCCACCTGGGCCCGGCGAACGCCATGGGCTTCGGTCGACGGGACCCGTCCCGTCGGGCGCCGTCGGCCGGCGCCGAATGGACGCTCAGTGGGGGGCCGAACCCGTCATGCCGGCCAGCATCTGCTCCAGAGCCACCTGGTCCGGGCCGACGAACGGCGCGGCCGCCGGCACCGTCTCGAGGGAACGCAGCAGTCGTTCCAACGAGCCACCCGAGGCCGCCGGGAGATGGCTGCTCAGGACGAGGTCGGGCCGCAGCTGGCGGATCTCGTCCAAGGACGCGGCGAAGGGGGTCGGGTCGACGGTGTGGAGCCACGGGGAGTCGACGGTCGCCCAGAACACCTGGCCCTGGTGGAGCTCGTCGTCGGAGAGGTCCTCTGCGCTCTGGGGCACCTCGGCCAGGAGCGCGCCGAAGCAGTCGGCGCTGAAGAGGGCGCCGGAGCGGTCGTCGTACAGCCCGGTGGTGATCGGGTTGTCGAACGTCGGCGGCCTCATCGCGGTGAGGCTGCGGTCGCCCACACTGATCGTCTGGCCGGGATTGACCAGATGGACTCGGTCCATCGGCAGGGGCGCCGACAGGCCCATGATGCCCACTCCGAGGAACGTGGTGATGACCCGGATCTGGGGGTTCTCACCCAGGAGGCGGTGCAACGACCCGATGTGGTCGAAGTCCGTGTGGGTCAGCCAGATCCAGCGGAGGTCGGCCGGGTCGATGACCGACTGCAACGCCGTCATGAAGTCGTCGCTCTCGACGACCGCACCCGTGTCGATGAGGACGGGCTCCGCCGCGTGCAGAACGAAGGCGTTGATGGGGATCAGGCCGAACCCCGGGACGGGAAAGCTCGACGTCAGGACGTCGATGTCCGGTGCGGCCTCGTAGGTGGTGATCATGAGATGGCTCCTTGCGGTGTCGGTGTCGGTGTCGGTGGCACAGGGGAGATGTCGCGCGTCAACGCCGGTCCACCTCGTCCTTCGCCTCGGCGGCGTTCTTCAACTGCTGGAGCGTGTGGCGCATGGCCTCGTGGAGCTCGCGGTGGCGGTTGGTGGGGACGTCCACGATGCGGGCCCACGCCGGTATCCACTTCACGTCGTAGGACTCGGTGACGAGAGTCCCCCCCTCCGCGGACTCGAACCGGTAGCGCCATTCGGTCGACTCCCGACCACCCTCCTCCGTGACGAAGGCGAACTCACGACCGCGGTCGGCCACGAGGATGCGCCCCCGACGGGACCACTTCATGAGGCCGGCGGGACCACCCCGGTTGTGACCGACGAAGGTCGCGCCCTCGGCGGGACCGGTGGCACCGTCCTCCCACTCCACCCGCTGGCATTCGGGGCTCCACTCCCCCATGCGCGGCATGTCCGACACCAGGTCGTAAATGCGCTCGGGCGAGGTGCCGATCACCATGCCCTGGCTGTCCCGGGTCAGCCACCACCTTCCGTTCTTGGTCCCCATCGGTCTCTCCTCGGTCGGGCGTTGCGACAAAAGCTAATACTATTAGCTCTTGCTGTCAATAAGTCCCTAAGCTATACTTTGGGAAGTGCCCGGGACCGAAGCGACGCCGCAGGTGGAGGACGGGACGGCCAACGCCCCCCGGCCGGATCGACGGGCGAGGCGACGGCTCGAGACCATTGAGGAGATCCTCGACATCGCGGTCGAGGTGATGGGCGAAGAGGGCGTCAACGGCCTCAGCCTCGCCGAGGTGGCCCGGCGCCTCGGCGTCCAGCCCCCCTCGCTCTACAAGTACTTCCCGTCCCTGATGGCCGTCTACGACGCGCTCTTCCTCCGGGGGCAGCTCCAGCATCTCGACGCCCTGCGGGACGCGATGTCGCGTGCGGACCCGGGCCTCCCGGCACTGTGTTCCGGCCTCGATGCCAGCGGGCGCTGGGCGCTGGAGCACCGTGCCGTGGCCCAACTGCTCTTCTGGCGACCGGTGCCGAGCTTCGAGCCCTCGCCCGAGGCCTTCGCGCCGAGCATCGAGATGGTGGCCCTCCAGCGCGCCGCACTGGCCGACGCGGTGGCGGCCGGGCAACTGGGGCCCGGCGCCAACGCCGAGGAGGCGGTCTACCTGGTGTCGACGATGATCTCCGGGGTGCTCACCCAGGCCTTCGCCAACGAACCGGGGCTCCAGTGGGGCGAGGGGCGGTTCACGCCGCTGTTCCCCAAGCTGATGGCGCTCCTGCCAGCGGCCTTCCCCGTGTCGGGAGGGCCGCCCGCCGTCTGGCGACCCGCACCGTAGGCTCCGCCCGTGCTCGCGGCGTCGGCTGGGTGGAAGCCCGCCCACGGCGTATTCCTGGTCCTGCTCGTCCCGACGGTCGTGGTCTGGGCGTCGGCCGAACTGCGCCAAGCGCTCAAGCGGCGGCCGGAGGCCACGACCGCCGGCTGGGGAGGCGAGGTCGTACTGCGGGCGACCGCCGTCGCCGGAGCGCTCCTCGCCGCCCTCGCCGTGACGGAGGTGCCGGCGGCCGACATCCGGCCCGCGGCGCTCGCGGCGTGGCTCGGCCTCCTCTTCCTGTGGTGCGGCATCGCGCTGCGCATCTGGTGCTTCCGCACGCTGGGCCGGTACTTCACCCTGACCGTGCGCACGAGCCGCGACCAGCCGGTCATCGCCGACGGGCCGTACCGCGTCCTGCGCCACCCGAGCTACAGCGGGCTCCTGCTCGCCTTCATCGGTCTCGGGCTCTTCATCGGCAACTGGCTGTCGGTCCTCGCCCTCGGCGTCGGCTTCACGATCGGGATCGTCTCCCGCATCCGGATGGAGGAGCGGGCCCTCGTGGCGGACCTCGGGGACCGCTACCTCGAGTACGCCGCCACGCGGAAGCGACTGGTGCCGTTCGTCTGGTGAGGACTGTCGCGGGCCCCCCGGCCGCCGCGGTACCGTCGTCGCGGGAGGGGATGCCCGTGAAGCGTCAACAGAGGGGGATGGCGGCCGCGCTGGCGGCCGCCGCGGTCATCGGTCTGGGGCTGGGCTTCGGGGTCGGCGTGGCCTCGCCCGGCGTCGCATCGGCCGGCACGCCCGTGCCCGGGGCACCCAATTGCTCCATGTTCCCCGCCGACAACGTCTGGAACACCCCCATCGCCAACCTGCCGGTCGACCCGCACAGCGCGCAGTGGCTGGCCAGCATGGACGCCTCGACCACCAACCTCCACCCGGACTTCGGGCCGTCGGGCGATCCCTCCAACCCCTACGGCATGCCCTACACCGTGGTGTCCCCGTCGCATCCGCTCGTCCCGATCACGTTCCAGTACGCCGACGAGAGCGACCCCGGTCCGTACCCGTTCGGGACCGACACACCCATCGAAGGGGGTTCGCAGTCGACGGGCGACCGCCACGCCATCATGGTCAACCCGTCGACGTGCACGCTCTACGAGCTCTACGACGCTCAGTACAGCGCGTCCGGCTCGACCGCGGGATCGGGGGCGATCTGGAACCTCAACTCCGACGCCCTGCGCCCGGCCGGGTGGACGTCGGCGGACGCGGCCGGGCTCCCGATCCTTCCCGGGCTCGTGCGCTACGACGAGGTGCAGTCGGGCGCCATCACCCACGCCATCCGCATGACCGCCGAGTCCACGGACACCTCGTACATCTGGCCGGCCCGGCACGAGGCCGGGACGTCGTCCGATCCGGACCTCCCGCCCATGGGGGCCCGTTTCAGGCTCAAGGCCGGCTTCGACATCTCGGGCTACTCGCCCCAGGCCCAGGTGGTGCTGCGCGCCATGCAGCAGTACGGCTTGATCCTGGCCGACAACGGGTCCAACTGGTACTTCGGGGGCACGGCGGACGACAACTGGCCTCAGTCACTGGTGGACGAGCTCAAGACGGTGCCCGCCAGCGCGTTCGAGGCGGTCGACGAGTCGTCGCTGATGGTCGACCCCAATTCCGGACAGGCCCGCCAGCTCGGCGCGTCGGTCGACTGCTCGTCGGGTCCGGGCTACCGGATGGTGGCCTCCGACGGCGGCGTCTTCTCGTTCTGCGAGCCGTTCCTCGGCTCCATGGGGGGCACGCACCTGAACGCCCCCATGGTGGGGATGGCCGAGACCCGCGGGGACGGGGGGTACTGGGAGGTGGCCTCCGACGGGGGCATCTTCACCTTCGGCAACGCGACGTTCCAGGGCTCGGCCGGGGCACTCCATCTCAACGCACCCGTCGTCGGCATGGCCGCCACCGCCGACGGTGGTGGCTACTGGCTGGTGGCGTCCGACGGGGGCATCTTCGACTACGGCGACGCCGGGTTCTACGGGTCAGCCGGGTCCCTCCACCTCAACAAGCCCATCGTGGGCATGGCCGCCACGCCCGACGGGCGCGGCTACTGGCTCGTGGCCTCCGACGGGGGCATCTTCAGCTACGGCGACGCGAAGTTCTACGGCTCGCGCGGGGGCCAGGCCCTCAACCAGCCCATCGTGGGCATGGCCGCGAGCACGTCGGGGCAGGGCTACTGGCTGGTGGCGTCCGACGGGGGCATCTTCGACTACGGCGACGCCGCCTTCGACGGCTCGCGCGGGGGCCAGGCCCTCAACAAGCCCATCGTGGGCATGGCGGCGAGCGCGTCGGGGCAGGGCTACTGGCTGGTGGCGTCCGACGGGGGCATCTTCAACTACGGCGACGCCGTCTTCCACGGCTCGACGGGGGGCATCGCGCTCGACGCGCCCATCGTCGCCATGGGCTGAGCGGCCGCGCCGGGCGGCGCCGCGCCTCTTCGCGTCCCCGATCGCTGCCGACCACCGGAGCGTGTCAGCTCTCGGTGACTCCGAGTGTCCTGCGGGAGACGTTGGTCCCCATGCGGAGATCAGAAGCGGTCGGTGCGGCGCGGGACCTTGCCCGGGTCGACGGTGTCCCTCGGCCTGCCCTCCACGCGACCGCCCAGTCGTCCAACGGCTTGAGTGCCCGGCCGAGTGCATGTCCTGTCTCCGTGAGCGCGTAGGCATCCTTGTCCGTCTGCTCGATGAGTGCGGCGGAGGTGAGTTCCCGTAGCCGGTCGTAGAGGACGCTCGACGACATCCCGTCGCACCGCTCCCGCAGCGCCCTCGCTCCGATCGGCCCGTCGCGCAGCTCCCAGAGGATCCGGAGTGCCCACCGACGACCAAGGAGATCCATTGCCGCCATGAGCGGCCGCCCAGTGGTCGATCCACGGACTGCAGCCCGCCTTCCCGGCTGCGGCTCGTCGGCCATGACGCCCTCACCTTCTCGGTCTTGCGTTTCGATTTCCAAAACTCTACAGTCCTCACTGTTTCGGAAAACAAAACACCGGAGGAACCATGCCCAGGATCGAACCCGTCACCCCGCCCTACGGAGCCGACGTTGGCCAACGACTCGAGGAGATGATGCCGCAGGGTGTGCCGCCCATCCCGCTCTTCCGGACCTTCGTGCGGAACCTTCCGATGGCCGACGCCATGGGTGCGTGGGGAGGCTACGAGCTCAGCAGGAGGCTCTCGCTCTCCATGCGTGATCGTGAGATCGTCATCGACCGCACGTGTGCGCGGTGCGGCTGCGAGTACGAGTGGGGCGTCCATGTCGCCTTCTTTGCCGAACGGGTCGGGCTGACCCGTGAGCAGGTCACCTCGCTCACCCATGGCAAGGGGACAGACGCCTGCTGGAGCGACGAACGGGACGGTGTCCTCATCGAAGCGGTGGATGCACTGCACGACACGGCGAGGATCGACGACTCGCTCTGGGGGCGCCTCGCCGGCGTGTTCGCCGACGACGAACTCCTCGATCTGTTGATGCTGTCCGGGTGGTACCACGCCATCAGCTTCACGGCGAACGGTGTGGAGCTGGACCTCGAGGACGGTGCGCCTCGGTTCGCTGACGTCAGGTAGCTCTCAGTCTTCCAACGCCCGGCGGTACACGTTCGTCTGGCGGGCCTCGAAGCCCATGCGGGCGTAGAGGCGATTGGCCGCCTCGCGATGGGGACGCGACGTGAGGTCGACCGTGCGCGCTCCGAGCGCAGAGGAGAGGTCGAGCGCGGCCTGGACGAGGTCAATGGCGACACCGGTGCCGCGGGCCGCCTCGTCGACCACGACATCCTCGATCCACGCCCGCAGGCCGGTCGGGACCTGGAACACGGCCAGGGTGAGCATGCCTACGACACGGTCCCCGTCACGCGCCACGAACAGCGTGGTGGCGGGGTCGGCCACCATCCGCTCCAACAGGGCGCGGGTGGGTGGGAGCGAGGTGGACGACAGTTGGGGGACGAGCGCGGCCACCGCGGCGCACAGGTCGTCGTCGACCGATGCCGCGGCCTCGACGGAGATCACGACGACGTCGACTCGCCCCGCCACATCGGTTGGCGCACGCTGTCGTAGAGCACGTCGCGCCGCTCGCCGTTGATGGCGGCGAAGACGTGCTCGCCCCAACGATCCGACCCGACCAACGGCTGGGGCAGTGTCTCGCGCGTGAACCAACCGACGTCGCGCGTCTCGAGCGGGTGCGGCCTCAGCTCGCCGCCCACGGCGCGGCAGTAGAAGAGCAACGAGTACAGCGGCACCCGCGTGAAGCCGAGGCGTAGGCCGTCGAGGACCGCGATGAGACGCACCGGCTCCACGATGATGCCGGTCTCCTCCTCGACCTCCTTCACCACCACCTCGGCTGCGGAGTACCCGACGTCGCACCAGCCGGTCGGGTAGAGCCAGATGCCGGAGTCCGCCCGCTGAATCAACAGCAGCTCGCCCTTGTCGTTGCCCACCGCGGCACCGACGGCGACCTTGGGCGTCACGTAGCCCGGAACGCCCTTGCCCACCGTGTCCATCCACTCCTGCACCAGGCCCCCGGCGTAGTCGGGGTGGTCGACCTCCCCGTCCGCCTCGGCCCGGATGTCGGCGGCCACCTTGAGGATCTCCTCGAAGCGCTCCTGCTCGTAGAGGCTCTCGGTGAACCCGAGGCCGGTGCGCGCGATGGCCGACAGCGCCTCGCTCCAGCGCAGCAGCGTCTTGAGGGGGACGTCGCGG